>Ga0315903_10006689_pt1 | contig 14644 bp, 26 predicted proteins | sample LakEriMetagenome_7_FD_203524 | JGI IMG/M metagenome (GOLD analysis project Ga0315903, IMG submission 203524) | Freshwater fungal communities from buoy surface, Lake Erie, Ohio, United States - Buoy 2 MA119 | ecosystem: Environmental > Aquatic > Freshwater > Lake | place: USA: Lake Erie, Ohio...
AATAGAACGCACCTAGTCCACCAGCAGATGATAAAGCAAAAGACACTGTTCCAGCATTACGACCAACTAACCCATAAGTAGGACTCACGCTTAAGTTGTTGTTTCCTGCATTGTCCCTAACCTGAATCAAGTCAGCTGTTTGACCAGATACGCCATTGACTTGTAAAGGAACAGTACCGACTGCATTGTTGTTGATGATATGACCACCAACTGAGAATGTGTTAGCCGCGTCAGTCTTAACTAATGTTGCAAGGTTCTGCCAAGCGATACCTCCGCCAACAGATGCGGTGTAAGGCAGATAACCTAAGCCCGGTGATGCACCAACCTTATAGATCTCGCCTAGAGAGTTAGTGCCTAAGAATGTTCCACTAGTAACAGGCAAGGTTACTTTAGTGGTAAATACAGGACTGTCAATAGGTGCTTTGGCTGAGAGGTCTGAAACTAGGTTAGTGATCTGTGACTGTGCCAGAGTGACAGGGTCTGAACCTGCGGAGCCATGAGTGGCGGCGTGAGCTAAAGGAGTCCTAGCGTCAGAGAGCCTAGAGTCAGTTGTAATAACTGCCGTGCCTGTAACCCTGTTAGGTGATAACCCTCCAGCAACAATCTTGGTGTCAGTAACACTTCCATCAGTTGGAACACGTTGATCTGACAATCTAGAGTCAGCTGTAACTACCGCTGTACCTGTAACCTGTGCCGGTGCAATCTGAATAAGTGCCTGATTCAAACCAATGTTGGCAGCTGTAGTTGTACCCGAATTAGTGATAGGTGAATCCACGTTCACAATACCGCTAGGGCCCTGAGGCCCAGTATTACCCGTTACACCTTGAGGGCCTTGCTCACCGCGAGCAAAGTACACGTTGGCATAAATAGAATCAGGGACAACTATCTTAACTATCATTTGACTATTTCAGGCGTAACAAGAACTTGACCTCTTGCCAGCGTTAGAACCTTTCCAGTTGAAGTCTGTGTCAATTCGAGAGCCCAAACATAATCAGTTTTAGTTAGCAACGATGTTTGAGTAGGTGTAAGCGAGAACGCTACCGAGTTAGTAGAACTGTTTACTGTCGGCGTGATGTCGATAATTGCTGTAGTGCCAGGGTTCTCACGAATCTGCAATTTAGCGGTGTAACCAGATAAAGCGAATGCAACACCATCGGAGTCGGTAGGGTAGAACTCGCAGTCACCAGCAACGCTAGGGAATGTAGATCCAGCCAGAATCTCTAGATTGAATAGGCCGTCAGTAACTGTGTAGGTTTCACTCACTAGGAGCATCCTCAACAGGAGCCTCAACCGGTGCAGGTGTTTGACCTGGTGACGGAAATGGTGCCCATGAAGTGGTTACTTTAGGTTCGGTTTCTTTTGCCATCATTTATCCTTTTTTAGCTTGTCGAACTCGGTTTTCAGTTTGTTGTATTCCTTACTCAAAGTTAAGTATTTATCACGCCAATGGTCAAGTTCCTGTTTCAGCGTGGCGAGTTCCTGTTTCAAGTTGTCTATCTGCTCAAACATCTCAGCTCGAAGTTTCTGCTCCAAACTAATCGACTGGAAACGTCTAGTAGTTAGATACCTAAACAAAGCTGTGACACTTGTACCGGTCAGAATACCTGACACCACCCACAACCAAACTTCCTGAGTCATCAGATACCTTTCCACAAGCCGAAACTGGTTTCCCAATGGTCAGCACTTATCTCATGCCTAATCCTGGTAATCAAAGCCACCTGTTGAATCTTGTTAGAACTGTTCGATGGATCTACAAACTCGACCTGTAGTTTCGCTCCTATTTCGCGGTCAATAATCTTGGAAGTGGTTCCATCACGTCTCAAGGCAGGACAGGATACAGCGTCAATTCTTTTAGGGTCGGCGGCATCAACTACAGCTTGAGCCCAATCTTGCAATCTAGTGTGAGGCGATGAACCTATGTCCATGTCGATAATAAAGTCCGCTGGCCATTCGCCATAAGTGCTGATAGATGTGGTGTTCTTTTTGGTGTAATCGACCTTAGAACTGTCGTCAATCACTTTGGCACTATTTACTAAACCATCAGTATCAAACACTAGGTCAATAGCGTTCATGCAAATGTGATCTACAGAACTTGAGTGAACGTTAGAGATGGTCAGTTCGGTATTACTCCAAGCGGTTCGCTTAGTGGCCACGTCATTTCGAGTCATGTAATACTGCAAACTGGAATCTTTAGCGGAATAAACCCAACCGAGTTCGGCATCTAGCAATCTATTTACAAGTTCACCGGATACAAAGTCATCAAAGGTTTCGTGATCTTGGAATGTGGCACTACCGCCGGGACCATCCTGGCTAAGTGAGAACCTAGAATCAACTGCCTGAATGTCCGAACCAAGTTTGACCATAATCTGTTTGAAGCTGTGGTAAGTGCTGTTGATGTCAAACACAGTCAAGCGAGTGTTCAATAGAATCTTAGTTGTGTCATCGGCCGAAATAGTTATCTTTAGTTTTTGAGAATCAACATCAAACTGCATCGCCACGTTGCTGATAAAGCCATGAAAGAATGACTGCCAAACAGTTGGTTGAGTATCGGGCTGAGGCTGGTATTGAATACGCAAAGGCATGTTGGCTTTGTAGTTAGGTCCAGTAACTAGATCTGAAACATCCTTTTTGATTAGCCGAACCTGAGCAGTACCATAATCTGGTCTAGCGAACACTCCGCGTTCAACCAAGATACCTCGGTCAATGCTCACCTCATAAGTGTCAGCCTCAATGGAAGTCCATGAACCCGATGGTGTAGGTAAGTATTGAATCCGTAGATTCGACTTGATGTCCCAAACGTTATTAGCCATTAGTTAGCGAAATACTTTTTATTGGTTTGCTTCTCGAAGTTACGAATCTCTTTGATGATTTCGGCAGCTGAAACGTTGGCTTTGTTGATGTTGATGGTGTAAGTCTTTTGACCAGCGGTGTTGCCGACTCCAGCGACACTTGCACCAGTACCATAAAGAGATCCACGAAGTCCCAGATACTCCGACAATCTGCCTGACTGCAGTAATCCCTTAGCCACGATGTTACCCTGAGCAGGGCCCATGCCAATAAGCTCGTTGATTACATCCTGACCGGCACCCTGCTTCACAAGTTTTCTTAGGTTCCCAGTAAATCCCTTAGCCGCGTCCACCATCCGCTTTAGTTTTTCAATAACCTTGTCCACGTTGAAGAATGAGTACTCGTCTTTACCTGTGGTTCCAAATGCCAATCCAACGCTGTCTCTAAACTTCTCGGCAGTTTTAGTGATGTTATCTTTTGCCTGGATAATCTTGTCTTTGATTCTTTGCACATTCTGGTCCCATTGAGCTTGGTCAAATATAAGAACACCATCTTTGAATATCTGACCTAAGTTCTCATTTATTTCAACAGTCGCGTCACCAGTTGCTTCTAAGGCTTTCCTAAACGCTTCGCTTTGTTCTGTTTGAGTGTAGTAATCCTCTTGAGCATCGGCGGCCGACATCCATGCAGCTGCAAGGGTTCCAACAGTAACCGCGATGGCACCAATACCAGTCGAAATCAAAGCGTACTTTAGGGCCTTGGTCGAAATAGTCGCTAACTTAGTTGCCATGTCATAAAGTTTCATAGCGATAGTCAAACCACCAATAGCCAACTTTGCAGTCAATATGCCAGCAACTAGAGACTTGATTAGAACAATGTTTTCAATAAAGAACTTGCCAACATTACCTACAGCCAAACCAACCTCTTGCAAGATTCTAATTAGTTGGCGTAAGTTCCTTTGGCCCTCAGGACTCTGTAAGTATTCTGCAAACTGTTTGACTAATGGCAGTAATGCAGTTCCCACTTCCTCTTTTAGATTCTCAAAGATAACTTGCAACCTCTGGTAAGGGTTTAGATCTGCAGCCGCCTCAGCGGAGCCCTTGAATTGTTTAGTCAAATCAGCGTAGAAGTTCACACCAAGTTTGACACCAGGCAATAGTTTTTGTAATGAAGTGTATTGGCCGCCATAAGCCTTACTAAGAGCATTAGTAACCGAACCAAGGTTCTTGCCTTTAGCCGCTGAAATGTCCAATGCCAAGTTCAACAGAGACTGTCCACGATCCAATGAACCGGTTGCACGAACAGCGTCAGCTAGGGCTGGTCTCAAATCGTCATCTAGCACCGCGACAGCGTTAGAGGTTTTTTGAATCCAGCGTTCCGCCGCCTCAGTAGTAGCGACAGTTGCTCCAAGAGTGTTCTTTAGAGATAGTGCCAACTGGTTTTTAGATACAGCATCCTCAGCTGCGGCCTTAGCAGATTCTTTTAGATAGCCAGTAAGTTTAGCGACACCAAGGCCAAGTCCAACAGTTCCAAGAGCCCTAGTGACACCAGAGGACACCTTGCTGGCAACAGAGCCAAAGCTCTTTAGTTCCTTAGATGCCTTATCTAAACCTGACTTGAACTTGCTTGGATCAGAGATAAGGGTAAGTCTCAGAACACTCATTACATAGGGCCTTTCTCTGTTACAGCGTCAGCAATAGCCTGGTATTCGCGTAGAGTGAGTTGCTTATACTCTGAAACGCTTACTCCAGCGTGAACTATCATAAACGCCATCCGCTTGGCCGCCTTATCTGCTATTACTCTTTTTTTTCATCACCAGCCAGCAACTCATTTACCTCAGACATTTTTAGGGCACCGGCTTGCTCAATCGTATAGCTAGGGTCCTGCCGCCTTTTGATAATCAAGATGATGGCTTTTAGTGCTTTACCTTTAGGTTGTTTCGCCTCCATGATCTGGTCAATACTTGCACCAGTAATCAGTTCAATGGTCTCAACTTCCTCAAGTGTCAAACTCTCGAAATCGAATGGTGTGGTCATTAGTTTCCTCTCATAGTTACGTCAATTAGATCTCGGTTTAGAACTACGTTTCCAGAATACTGTTCTTTAGCATATTTCTCGTAGATTGCAATCAAGTCTTGCATATAGAATGTTCCAATTAGTCCACGAACCTTAGCGGCTGCTTTATTCATGTATTGAGTAGGCATAATGTTCTTTTGGATGAAATATTCTCTGTCATAGAACCAGCCCCAGTTGATAGGGTTAGCGTACGGAACCAATGGATCTCTACCAGCATAAACTACAACTGTTTTGGCTGTTTTAGATGCCCGAATAGATTCTTGTAATCTACCTTTACGAACTGGCACTAATTCTCTAGCCTCTTTTACGACAAGTTTGCCGACCCGAAAGTTTAGTTCTTTGAGTTCCTTCTCGGCACCCATAGCTTTCAGGCCGGCAACTGCCTCATTCAAGCCGAGAATCTGAATACGACTCTCAACGTAAGGCATTAGCTTGTCTTTAGAGTGACTCCGTAGTACACCGGAGGCGTAGCTGATGGAGTGTGAACAGCGTTCTTTACAGTTAGAGTCACAGAGAACTTGACAACGTCACCGCTGTTTAGGCTCAATGGAGGCAACTGGTCAAATACGACTGTACCTGTGTAGTGCGGTTGAGTGGTGCTCGCGGTAGCGTTTCCCTGTGGTGCAATTGTGAAAGCGACTTCGGTTCCGAAGTTAGCCCACAATAAGCGGTACAGAGAAGCAGTATCGCCAGAGGTAGTACCATCTAGCTGTAACTTCCACTCGCCACCTACACGAACCTCACAGAATGTTTGTACATCGCCAGGAGCATCGTTCAGGGTTAGTTCAACCAAGTTAGCGTCACACGCATAGTCGGTAGTACCAATCTTGAACACAATGTTCGTGGCCTTGATTCTTGTTGATGCTGGCATCTTATTTCCTTATAGGGTTATGGATAAATCCAAGGTGATGTCTGTTGCCAAATACTCAGCGTTATTGACAGCTAGACGGAACGGGGTTTGTACGGACTTTAGGACCGCATAACTAATAGTTTCCAACGCTACGAGAGTGTCCGAAATAAGTTCATCGAGAGCCTCAGTTGATTCCTCATTAGTCGCGGTAGCCGCCACCAAAGTCAGTTTCAAACCAAGCCGATACTCATTCCCTACAGTCTCAGTCACCAAATAAGGGCTATCTGGCGAGATGATAACTATTGGAGGAGTTACACGTTCAGGGACAAAGTCCAACACATCTAAACCAGCTGTGGTTAGATCTAGTGCGAACTCTGCCTTAGAAGCAGTAATCTCATTAGTCATAGTCCGGGCCCAGTAAAGGGTAATAGCATTTCTCTAGCCGCGTTCATAGGATCCTTAGCAATTCTTACTGTGGTTCCCATGTCAGCGAACTGAGCAACACCATTAGGGGCTGAACGCCGGTGGAACAATTCAGAAGCACAAGATAACACCGCAGAATCTAGAACACCTTGAGGCACTCTAGCGGTTCCCACGAACTTGCTTACCATCTGGTTTGCAGATGCCAGGCATGTGTCCACGAAATCCGAAACTTCTTTAGTGCCAACATAGGCTCTAAACTGCTCCACCGAAACTGCCATGAGTTATTAGGCTCCGGTGTTCAGCTTGACGATTGCACCCTCGAATGGAACACCGAAAGCAGCGTAACCATAAACAGAGTAAGAGTCCTGCAACTTGGTGACATCGGTACTTGATAGACGTGCAGGAGTTCCTGACGATTCCCAAGTGGTCAATGCCAAAGAGTTTGCAAGGTAAGCGGTCTTGCTGTCAAGTGCAGGGTCGCAAATGATTGGAAGTCCAAGAATCGAACCAGTTAGAGCTGGAACGTTAGATCCACCAATGTTGTTTACACCAGCACCAACAGGCAATACAACTGGACGGCCAGCGGTGTCCACGATGCTGACTAGACGCTTGTAAGCGACAGTTCCAGCAACGATGAACTCAGGGAATAGACCAGTCTGAGCGTTGATGTAAGCTGCACCATCAGCGATTCCACCCATGACTGCAGTTGCAGTTAGAGCTGAAACGTCGAAAGTCTTACCAGTCCAAGTTAGGCCAGCAAGTACAGCAATGAACTCGGTGTTCATTTTCTTGGCGTAAGCCAGTGACATAGCCTGGAATACAACATCCAAGTAGTTCACAGTCGAACGCTCAATTGCTTGACGTGAAATCAAAGCGTAACCGCCATAAGTGCCAACAGCAACAGAGACAGTCGAAAGAGCAACGTCACCAGTAGATAGTGCAGTTGATTCGGTGGTCTGCTTGCCAACAGCAATAGTGTTGGTGTTCACCTTAGCGTATTCAACAGATAGACCAGTTGCTGGAAGTGCATTGACACTGAACGCGTTCAGAGTTGGACGACCAGAGTTGATCAAGTTGTTGATGAAACCGACGAACGCTGGACGAAGTGCAGCATCAGCCGAGGTTGCAGCTCTGAACAGTTCAACAGCGTCGCTGTCGCCTGTGACTAGAGCCTTAGCGTATTCACCCTGAGAACGGAACTTAGTCTCAAAGGTTGGAACGCTGATTGTAGGAGCCTTTACAAGTTCAAGTTCGCGGCGAATCTCAGCCACTTCATCCTGAACAGAACGGACATCCAATTCCATGTTCTCTGACATAGATGGTTCCTTTTCATTAGGGGTTGAATCCGCTACCGGGTTAGTAACGGGGTTTTCCTCACGAACTTCGGCGACAGATGCACCGCTGAACGCAGGGAAACTTACAAGGCTAACCTCTTTTAGATCTACCAGAGTTCTGGTAACTAGGTTGCCCTCGCGTGTTTGCTCTACTGGAACAAAGCCCACGCTGAACTTGTTGATGACGTTATCTCTCAATAACGTATAAGCCTCATCGCCTCTAGGGGTCGAACTGATTGAAGCTGTAATCTCAAAGCCCTCATCGGTGTCTCTACCTGAAACAATTTTGCCGATAGGTTCTGAGTGTTGCCAGAACAGTTTTACATCCTCAACTGAACGGATAGCACCTGGCACGAACTGTTCCTGATAGGCTCCACCAATGTCGGCAGTCTGGCCATAAGGCACAGCAATTCCAGTTACTTCACGTTTCTCAGCGTCAAGGCGAACCTCAAAGCTTCTAGTTTCAATCTCGGTCATTTTGGAGACCTTCCTTTTCTCTAACTTCCTCGGCAGTCATAAATCCTGCCCTGATAGCGGTTTCCCACATACCAAATCTTGATGCCATGTCAGCCCTGAATAGGCCCTCAAAGTTGAACTCAGTTCTAGTGCCACGTGGCAAACATTCTGACAGAGCGTCAGAGATTGCATCGGTGTAAGCCATAAGAGTGTGACGATAGAACACTTGGTTCTCGTCCTGCAGGTTAGTGTAAGTGTCACTAGATCCATCAACACCGGTCAGCAATAGACGAGCTGGAACACCGAACAATCTGGCAATGGCCTGAACCTGTTGAATCTGCACATCAGTGAACATGGCATCTCTAGGGTTTAGTTGAACTGTCTGCCATTCGAAACCTTGACCAAGAACCGCGACTTTACGTTCTGACTGTTTAGAGTGCCATCTCTCAGTTATGAGTTCAGCGTCCTCAGCACCAATAGGCTTATCGGTTTTTAGAATACCTGTCGGAATGCCAGCCTGACCAAACCAGTTAGCGGCAAAGTTTCGTAGATCTAACGCGGCGGCAATGTCTTTAGCACAAGCGTCAATCGGTCCAAGTCCACGCAAATACCCTGCCTGGCTAAACAGTTTCAAATGCTGAATGTCAGTCATGGTGGACTTCATAGTGTCCTGATTAGTTACCTGATAGTCATACCATTTCTGGCCACGTTCATCTAGTCGAACAGTCACAGCGTTAGCTGGAATCAAAGTTAGGTTATTGACTTGGCCTTTACTGTCATAGGACTTTAGCCAGAACGCGTTACCATCCAACGATAAAGAGACAACAGTTTGAAATAAGAAGTCACGTTTAGTTTGAGAGAAGTCGGGCTTATTTATCAGAATCGGGTTCTCAACTGGAACCTCAATACCTGTCGCGTATCTCAAAGTCCTCATAGGCATCTTGCTAATCGGAGTCGCTATGATCTGGATTGACCGATACACAGCTGTAAGAGTTAGAGCAGTATTACCAGATACCGCGTAGTCGCTCCGGGTAGGCCAAATTGGAGTTGCAGAACGTTGCTCTACATCTCTACCCAGGAGGCGTTGCCAAATGCTTGCCATACATCCAAACTGTATAGCACATATACGACATGGTCAAAATACTTGTATTCCATATTCTTGGTGTGTCGCGGAAACATACAAAGCCATAACAGTAGCCATCAAAGCGTCAATGTCACCGAGAGATTCACGCCGAGAGATAAGCCAAGTTTCACCGGTGTATTTAGCGATACCGCGAGGCGATTGAACTACAAGTAATGGATCATTACGATGCTTGACAACACCAGAACTAAACATGGCGTAGACAGTCGAACATGCAGCTGAAATCTCTTTAGTCCATAAAGGCCAAACAGGTAATCCATCTATCTTTAGACGTTTCACCAAATTAGGCATCTGTCTATCATCAACTGCTATCGCCTTGATAGTGCCTCTAGCATAAAGTTCATGGATCTTAGAATAAAGTTGCTGTTCAGTTGCACCAGCGAAACCAGCAATCAACTCAGTCTCATAAGTGCCATCCTCACACTTTCGAGCACCAGCAATAGACGCGTATTCCCAGTTCTTAGTTCTATCGACAGCCAGAATGACATTCTCTTGATTCGTGATTCCATCACCCGATGCTTGAGCAAATAATTCACCTGGAATCCATGATTCAGCTGTACCAGAGATAAACCTGTTCAATCTGTAGCGTCTAGCCTCATGCTCCGGTATAGATCTAATGTCGGACAGAACAGTATTCAAATCTAAACGTCCAGCGTCGATACTAGGGTTCGCACATCTCAAAGCGTGAGGGTCATCTATCTGAGCATTCTCTGGAGCCTCCCAACAAAAGAACCCGAAACGTTCTAACTCTTTATCACCAGAGGCCGCTTGAATACCAAGTTTGTAAAGTTCGATTAGTGTCTCTGAGGTTTCATCGCCAGCGGTAGTAATACCAATAACCATTCCATCTTTACGTTGAGCAGTACCTAGAACCGCAGCTGACCACATTCCACGTTTAGCAATATGCAACTCGTCAAAGAGACATAGAGACATCGGGATACCTTGCAAGGCAGATTCTTTAGCGGCTTTTACGTCATACCTAGCAGAACCATCAGCGGTCACAATACCACGTTGCTCGGTAGCCTTTTTGAAACGCTTTTTCAGATACTCGTTATTTTGAATAGTAAAGAGCACTCGCGAATAAATGATTCGGGCTTGGTCAGTTGAACTGGCGATAGAGATAACTTGAGCACCTTGCTGATGAAGCAACAGGCCATAAACACCCAGAATAGCACCCAGCAATGACTTACCATTCTGCCTCCCCATCGAAACCACAATCTGCCTGTAACGAAGTTGCCCAGGATAAGTCGGATGGTTATTCGGGTAACGTTCCAACATGTGTCGGATAAGCCACTTCTGCCATTCATCAAGCTCAACACCATCGGGGTTCTCTGGTGACTTCCAAGCCATTTTTACAAGTTCAATAACCTTGTCCCCATCGGTGAACATCCGAGTGTGAGGTCGTAAGGCTTTAGTGTAAATGGATGGATAGCGAACTCCATGATCTAATCTACCCATTAGCGTTTCAGCAAGGCCTCTAGTGGATCATGTTGTCCGGCATCGCCGAGAGACCGCTTGAGTTCCAAATAAGTCTTACGAAGTTCCGCAGCTGTAGAGGTATTCGCTTTAGTATCAAAGTCCTTGGCCAATGCCAGGCACAACTCGGCAAGTATTCTCTGGTCCAACGTCAAAGTGACGCTCTCTAACCAATCTCTAAACTTCTGTTCAATCATTCTCAGCCTCTCTAACTGGATAATCTGCCTAATCGGTACTAATCCGCCAACTAGCGTGGGATGAACTAGCACTCATAGAAAAAACCCTACCACGCTATTTAGGCGTAATAGGGCTCATCTAGGGGCTCATCTATTCGTTGCTATTGCCACCTGTCACTTACAAAGGAGACTCTAGTGAGTATAGTGTCCCTCTTGTATCCATTGCAACGCCGACACATGCTCTGTAAGTTGCTGATGTCATGGTTCGGTGGATCTGATGGAATGATGTGGTCGATAGTCCAGTCCTCACCCTCCAAGTCTTTGCTACATCTAACACATACTGGTTCGAGTATTGTCTTGGCGTAAGCTCTAGCCTTTTGCCATTCAGGGGACTTATGCCATTCAGCCATGAGTTCTATCACTTCGCATGTTGCCGCATCCACATCCACATAGTCCATCTGCACAGTCGTTGCAACTGCATTCTGTAAATGGTTTTAGGCATGGATTTAGTTTGCCTGGTGCTAGGTCTATTGCCCCTCTCTCTGTGTAGATTACTTTCCACCCTTTGCCATACATGTGTTCTCTGATTACACCCAGCATGGTTAGGAGTTCGATTAGGCGTTCATTCTCACGTCTAATAGCCTGGATGCGTTCACATTTACAGGTTTCGAAGTCCTCGCAGTCGCAGCTACTCATTAGATGCATCCCCACTGTTCATGGCTCCACATTCACATTCGGATTCCCAGTACATAGATCTACCAACAATAACTTCAACATCCTCATTGAACACCTGGCATTCAGTGCATTCGAATGAAACGTGGATGGCTTTCTCATCGTCCCATGGTGTAGATAGTTTCCATCCGTCATAACCGCCGCCAATGTCGTAACTCATTCTGATACCTCTGGCTTTCTGATTGCTAACGCTGAGTTGAGTGCTCTAAGTCTAATCAGGACTGTGTCCATAGCATCCCGGTAGCCTTTGGCGTAAGCCTCTTGTGGTTCCTCGGTGCCTTTTAGCTCATAGATTAGTTTCTCGATGTTGGCGATGGTTAGAGTGCTGATGGCTGTTGCATGGTGTTCTAGTAGCGTGGCTACTTCTCTGTCGTTTAGCGACATTTCATTTCCTCCAGTTCTTTGATGATGTCCTCGATGGTTCGGACTTTGTGTGTGAAATAGGTGGCTCCACCGATTAGGGATTGGCTAAAGTAGATGTCTTTTTTGACTTCTAGATGTTGGATGATCATGTTATAGGTTTTGGTTTTGGTTGCAACTTGAATGAACCCTTGTAGTTCCTCCAAGAACTTTTTAGTAACAATTACATCGCCTGGATGTTTGTCGCATCTGCATGTTGTCATAGGTAGTGTCTCTCTCATGGTTTGGTTTCACAATTTCGGATGGCTTCAACTTCGGTTTGGTATTTGGTCCAACAGTTCTCTAATTGCTGATGTTGTAACAGTAGGTAAGCGACTGTGATGATGGTTCCAACAGCTATACCTAAGTTCATTAGGAATACTGCTTGCTCACGCTTCGATAGATGGTTCATGTTTTCCCTCCTGGTTTGCGTAGGCGATGATGTCGGTTAGTAGTGAACAGTTGTCGTGTATACATGCACCGGTGTCGTTGTAGGTGATACAGCGTTGGCCTTTGATGTAAGTTACGATTCTGGTTTTAGCTGCATCCATGCCTAGACCGAATGCGGTGTTGGCGATGATGGCGGCTTTTTCAGCGATGTCTAATGATTGTGCTTTAGTGAATGGTTTAGTCATTAGAGTTCCAATGCTGTCCAGATACGCATGCGGTGCCCTGAGCTTGATGTTCCAACACCAACTACTCTCAATAGTCCGTCGCGATACATTTTGACTCTGAGGGTTCTGATGGCTGATGGTGATCTCTGAAGTTTCGGGTCGATTAGTTGTGCGGTTGCCTGGTATTCGTTCACTAACTCCTCGTCAGTTAGGTTTCGGCCATTCAGTAACCGGTAGATGATGCTCTCACAGGGTTTCATGTTCATGTGGTTTAGGTTTGCAGCTGCGAGATGTGATGTTTCAGGGTCGGTGGTTCTTGCAAAGAATAGTTCACTCATCGTCCTTTGCTCCTCCAGGTCTGCCAGATTAGGTAAGCCCACATTCCGATAACAATAAAGGTCAGTGAGTATCCTGCTTGTGGATTGGTTTGCTGTAGATCTATGAGTTGAAATACCCCTAGGGTTATTAGAACTCCTAATAGTGCGAACTGCATTTTGTGTCCTCTCTTGTAGCTATCTGCTACAGGACTAGTTTTGTTGCTTGCTGTGACGCTGTCTAGTGGCAACACGCCTATGTTATCTAATCGTTATCATCGTCTAAAGGGTCGTAAATGGCTTGAAATCCTAGGGCTATGTCTGTGTTGCTGAGAGTGCTGGAGTCCTTGCTGGAGGCTTTTTCGCCATGCTTATGGTATCTCCGCCAGTGTTTCAATAGTTCTACTTGATCTGGATGGTCGGTTTCAAACTCGGCTCCACAGCTGCAAGTCTCTCGGATCATTTGCCTGAAATGTCTATTACTGCACCGGGAGGATGGTTTTCATCAGCCCATAACTTACAGGCATCCACATCCACTATTTGTCCATCGTTCATAATTACTTCGGCGATCTGTAGAGAATCGAACACTCCCCTGAGTAGCTTGTCTACATCTGGAGCATTGTTAGGGTAATCGCGAACTGTGGACTTTGGTCTCTCTAGGTAGAACGTTACTTGTACTTTTAGCGGTCCTAAGAGTGGTGTTGGTGCTTCGGTGGTTGCCATCTTGCTGGCCATGATGCAAGCGTCACGCCAAGGCATGAGTTTTTTGCTTGATTCAAACATGATGGCTTTACCACCTCGGACAATAGCAGTCTTTGAACCTTGCGGTGCAGGTGTGCCATAAACCCTGATGTGCATTAGAACGGACTTTGTTCAGTTGATTCAACTGCTGTAACTGTTTCGATACCTGGCAGAGACTTATGAATCACTTTGACGCTTGGATTGTTGATGGTGTGTTCTACCACTAGATAGGTTTTGCCATCTTTGTCTAGCTGTGCTCCCTTGGTGCCTAGTTCGCCTTGAAACTCTACGACGTCACCTTTGTTTAGATCTGCAGCTGATTCTAGCCAGAATGTCCATAGACGCTTTTTTGTTATTTGTTCGCCTTTGACGTTGATGCTGTAAGTTTCCCAGCCTTTGAATACTCTCCCGGCATAAGTGCCTTCTTTTGATGTTGAACTGATTGTTACTTGTACTAATGTGATTGCCATTTCTGGTCCTCTCTTTTGATCTAATAATACTAAGTTATCCACAGGACTTCTCTTAATACTATTAAGTTGTTTTTATATTGTTTTTATATTGTTTTTTAACTGACAACAGTGTCACCTATTGACGTCACAGATGTCACCTATTGCGGTCATAGATGTCACCTATTGCGGTCATAGATGTCAGGTGTGTCGCAAGTTATCCACAGGCTCAATTTGAACCATTGGAATCTCTAAAGGGCGGTGCCATGCATCACGCTGACAGTCATCTGGACAGTTCACCAGAACCCAATACCGGTTAGTTTTAGGCCCTCCATAACTTCTGCCATTGTGCCTGTCCACATCAAGCTCACCTAACTCCTCCAGTTTCGATATAGATCTAGTTACAGTTCTCTCCGAAACATTGGCGTAAGCAGCTAAACGTTGAATAGATGGCCATGCTCCCTCCTGCCAGGTATCACTCATATGCCAAGCAATAGCCATCAGAATAACCTTTTCGGTGCCAACAGCTTTACTGTGATGTAACACGCTGGTAAATGATTCTGCACTCAAACTTGACCTCTCCTCTCTCTTTTGGTGTATTTGTATTCGGAGCAGGTGGTTGCTCCTAGACGCCTAAAGGCGTAGCCCTCTGGTCGAATCCTCTCTCGGCTGGAGGGCAT
>Ga0315903_10006690_pt1 | contig 14637 bp, 18 predicted proteins | sample LakEriMetagenome_7_FD_203524 | JGI IMG/M metagenome (GOLD analysis project Ga0315903, IMG submission 203524) | Freshwater fungal communities from buoy surface, Lake Erie, Ohio, United States - Buoy 2 MA119 | ecosystem: Environmental > Aquatic > Freshwater > Lake | place: USA: Lake Erie, Ohio...
CAAGCAGTGGCAAATGGGACATATTGTTCGATTGCGTTCGGCCGGCATGGAAGATATTCAAGTGTGACCGGTTGTGTGTGATACATAATAGCATGAAGAAAACTGCTTTTGTTACAGGCATGACGGGTCAAGATGGTCCGTATCTTGCCAAATATCTGATTGAAAAAGGCTACCATGTTTATGGACTAGTCAAACGCTACTCAAATCCCAATTTGGAAAATATCAAATGGTTGGGAATTGAAAACGACATTGAACTCATCACTGGTGATATCACGGATGAGAACAACATGAATCACATCATGCAAAGCATCAAGCCACAGGAAGTGTATAACCTTGCGGCTCAGAGTTTTGTTGGCATCAGTTGGGAATTGAACAAACTCACAACTGAAGTCAACTGCATGGGGCCGTTGAACTTGTTGAATTCAATACGCCAACACAATCCCAACGCACGGTTCTATCAAGCCAGCACCAGCGAAATGTTTGGCAATGCAACTGAACCTGGACTGCAAGGTGAAACAACACCGTTCCGCCCACGCTCACCGTATGGTGTGAGCAAGTTGTACTCACATTGGATGACCATTAACTTCCGTGAGAGTTATAGTTTGTATGCTTGTTCAGGTATTTTGTTCAATCATGAATCGCCCTTGCGTGGTCGTGAATTTGTCACTCGCAAGATTACAGACGCAGTGGCACGTATCAAACTGGGTCTGGCAGATGATGTTACCTTGGGCAATCTAGACAGTGCGAGAGATTGGGGATTTGCCGGCGACTTTGTGGAAGCCATGTGGTTGATGTTGCAACAAGAAAAAGCCAGTGACTATGTGATTGCTACTGGCCAGCAACATACCATTAGCGACTTGTGTCGTGTGGCATTTGAACATGTGGGAATTCAAGATTGGCAACACTTGGTCAAGAGTGATCCGCGATTCAAACGTCCTGCCGAACTCTACAGCCTGTGTGGCAACTCAAGTCGTGCTAGAGAACAGTTGGGTTGGAAGCCACGCACCAACTTTGAAACCATGATACGTGACATGGTAGATGCTGACCTCAAAAGACTAGGCGCTGAAAAGGCAAACCAGTCTTGATTTCTTCCACAGTCCACTCAGTATGCGCTAGTTGTTCTAGCCATTGAGTGCGATCTGCACGTGGGGGATTTTCTATCTGCGAAAGATCCCAGTTGGCAATTGGACTTGCTAGACTAGTGGGTCCAACAAACGCAGGAACTCCGTGAATCACGGCTTGAGGTCCCGGACCTGAATTCCAGTTCAGCACACAATGCGCTGTGTCTAGCACACGTTCAAAATCAAAATCATCATATGAGCCTGCATGAAAATGTGGACGATCAATTAGGCATCCTGGCGGTATATGGCATCCGCTTCTTGGATGGGGTCTAATCACAATGGCTCGATTGGAGTGTTTTCTAATTTCTGCCACTGTTGATTCTAACCATTGATTTATTGGCGGCTGATCATGCCACTGTTCACTGTCAGGTCTTTGCATGGCTATCACAATGTTTGCGCCCGACCGCCAAGGCTTCAAACTCAGTCCAAGGGCGGCAGCACGATTGGGAACGAGATTGTCAAAGTTGTAACTGCCAATACCAGTGCCGTTGACACCAATCTTCCAAGTTTGTCCGCGTTGTATCATACCTACTTCAGCAACAATCACTGGCCGGCCTTGGCGTCTAAATGCTTCGTAAACTTCATGATTGGGTCGCATGCTCCCACTCCATAACATGCTCCATATCACAGCTACATCAGCTGTAGAGTCATGATACACCACTGTGTGTCCTTGGGCCACAAGACCCTGGGCAATGGCTTGGAACACTGGCACTGAGTTTTTAGCACCAAAATTATTAAACAGACTGATCTTCATTGTGATTAAATAGTTATATATGCACAAAATAAACTCGCACTGGTATTCGTCCGAACCGCCTAATGGTTTTTTCAGCGAACGTCTTCAAGACGTAGTAGATGTACACTACCAACAACGATATCGATACTATGTGTATCAAAACATACCCACCAAACGTACCATGATTGATATTGGTGCCAACATCGGTATCTTTGCTAGGCCCAGTGCAGCGCAGTTTGAACGTGTGATATGTTTTGAACCAGTACTCAAAAACTTTGAAGTCTTGCAAAAAAATCTTGAAAATTATACCAACGTAGAATTGCATAACTTGGGTCTTAGCAATAGAGATCAAACAGCAATATTTGAATTACAAACTCTCAAGTGTGGACATACCAAACAAGTAGCAGAGTTTGTTCCAAACCCAGAGTTTGAACAACACACTGGGAAGTTAACCACACTGGATCGATTCAATTTTGAATCAGTTGACTGGATCAAGATTGATGTTGAAGGTTTTGAAAATGCAGTGCTTGAAGGTAGCCGTGATACTATACAACGAAACAGGCCATGGTTGTTGATTGAAGATAACGGCCAACGGGATCAACACAGACAATGGCTTAATGATTTGTGCGGTCCATATGAGTCCGCTCCTGTCAAGAGCAAGAGTAATACAATATGGATACCCAAATGAAATACGCAGTTGTTACAACATTCAATGCCAGCGGTTATGACCGCTATGCCAGTCGCATGATTGACACGTTCTTGCAAAACTGGCCCAAAGAAATTGATCTATACGTGTACACCGAAGATTGTGCAATACGCCAAAGCGCACCAAACCTGCATGTTAGAGATCTACATGCAGTGAGTCCTGAGATCGTGGCCTTCAAACAGCGTTGGGGTAATGATCCACGTGCTCGTGGTTTGGTTGCCACTGGTCCTGCAGATCGCAAAGGCAAAGCTCCGGGTATAGGATTTCGTTGGGACGCCATTAGGTTCAGTCACAAAGCCTATTCAGTGTTTCACTGTGCCTCCAATTGTGATGCTGATGTGATGTTTTGGATGGATGCAGACATGGTGTGTCACACACCTATTTCTACTGAATTTATTGACAGTCAAATGCCCGCCAAGATTGGCCTGGCATACCTGGGTCGTGAAAAGAAATTTACTGAATGTGGACTGTACGGTATGAATCTACGTGACAGTATCACACGCACCTGGTTGGGCGAATTCCAGTTGGCCTATGATTCAGGACGACTCATGACCATGGCTGAATGGAATGACTGTTGGGTGTTTGATGAAACTCGTAACGAAGTGCAAGCCGCACACCCCAAATGGCGCCAACTAAACTGGTCAGCAGGATTGATCAAGGGAGAAGGGCATCCGTTGATCAACACTGCTTGGGGTGCTTACTTGGACCATCTCAAAGGCAAACGCAAAGAAACTGGACGCAGTATGGCCAAGGATCTTATACAACCACGCACAGAAGGTTATTGGTCTGCGGCGTCGGCCTGATACTCAGCTTTGCTGTGCTTGGCCTTGTAGTGTATGAGATACTCGCCTAGTACTGTGTGAGGCAACGGAGTTTTGTAGGGCTTGGCAAATCCCTCACATAAATCATATACTGGTGCGTCAGCAAGATTGATTGCGGCACCAAACACATCGTTGTCGTAGAACCTGCGTAGGTCAGCATGATCACGTTCCACATAGCGTCTACGATACTCGTTTCTAAACGCATCAAACTTTTCGTGCTGAGTGTTCACAGCAAACACACCTGTTTCGGGCACAAGCCATGATCCAGGATTGCCTGACTTGTCGGTAGTGTAGGTTACTCCCATGTACATGGCAAGATCTTCTGACCGCATGCAGTCCAATATTACATGAGCCGGCGGCGATTTCATTGTAACAACATCGGCATCCAGCCACAAGATCCAATCAGCAGTGCTGTGATACATGGCATGTATAAAACTAAATGCTTTTTTGCTGAATTTTTTAACTTGCACACCGTACTCAGTGTCTTGTTGCAATGCATGATATTCTGTGTCTACTTGTGAGTTAAAATCAATCTGCTTGATTCGGTCATGTGGATCCAATTCAAACCCTTCTGTGTAACAGGTAAGGCTGAATTCTGGATCCCATAATTCCAAAAAGCTAGATACACAATCTTTGCCAATAAGATCATAGTAACGTCGATCAAAGCTGGTTATAATTTCTATCATTTTTCCACAAACTTTCTCATGTGTGCCCAGGCTGTGCCATCTCTGAGTTCATGATGGCTCCAGTGAAATTGACTGATTCGTTGTGCCCATGCATCTCGATCAGGCATGATTGGTGTTTCAATTTTGTCAAGTCTGGTTTCTGCTATTTCCCTAGCTTGACTACGTTCTGGATCTGTTACAAATACCGGAATGCCTTCAATGGCCGCGCCCACAGCCGGACTAGAATTATGATTGACCACTGCCCAGCAATTTTTTAAATCTTGTTCTAGGGAAGTGTCAGGTGCGCTGAGTTCGATATTGAGCAACCTACGGCCAATACATAACTTTATCAATCGATCGCAGTATTTTTTAGCACGTTTGTCACCGGGGTGGGCACGTATCCTAATAGGTCTCTTGGTATATCTACGTAGTTGCATGATGGTCTTCATGGCCCAGTCTAGTACTTCAAACCCGCCCATGCTCCACCCGCCATCACGTTGCAAACACAACAGCACATGATTGCCTTGTGTGCGCCATGGACGCAGATTTATGTTGAGATTTTGTTGTACTGCCGCCCAGCGAGCAGGATCTGGATTGGCATCACAGTACTCTCCTGTGTTGGGAAATATGCCATCAAAACTGTAACGCAACCAATAGCCGGGGTTGGCAGTGTTTTTGTACAAAAACAAATTGCTGTCAGCAATTACGGTGCGACCATTGTAGGTTCTTTGACCATCTAGTATTTGTTGTCTCAGTTGCAGATGCGGGGAACTTTTACCATGCTCATGCACCCAACCCAGTATCACTGCCACATCACTGGGTTGATAGTTAAAGTCGTCGACAATGACTCCTTCGTCACCACAGGCCTGCACACCTTGTATGAAAAATCTCAATGTGTTTGCTTTGTCTGTGGCCGCCTTCAAACTTTCAGCAGATATGTACTGTTCTTTTTTGGGCAACGTGGCCAAATAACTTACTACTTTCATTGTTCTTGCATCATTCTAAAAGCGGTGCCATCACGCAATTCTCTCACGTGATATTGTCCATACGCCATGCTGTGGCACCATGCGTCCAGCGTGTCTCGGTTGGCCCATACTGGACTTTCGATCTGACTCAAGTCCTTGCTGGCCACTGGTTCTGCCACATGACTGGGTGCTAGAACAAATGCTGGTACACCGGCAAAGATTGATTCCACTGCTGCAACACTGTTGAATGTTACCAAGGCATGCACATCACTGGCCAGCACTTGGTGTAGCGGTGCGGTAGCCACACGGTCAATTCGTTTGGGCGCACGTTGTCTAACTTCTACAGGACGATCTGTGTATTTTTTTATTTCTGCAACAGTTTGTTCAACCCATTGTTGTTGGTCAATGCCGTAGTACCTGCAGGGTTTTTCGTCTGGCGCTGCCACAATAATTTTTCTACCAAACTTTCTTGGTTGCAACTGAATGCCTAATGCTTGCCATCTGTCAGCAGGTCTTGAAACAATTGTTTTGTGTTGTAAATCGTTGCGAACAATACGGTGATACAGTTTATTGCCCATACGATTTAACTTGCTGATGTTGTTGCCAACATAGCCAGAATCCACATAGTAAAAATCTTTTTTATCAGCCAAGCACTTCTGCATGATTTTGTACTTGAGAATGCCACGCATGACCGGAGTCATTTCATCCATCAGCACATCGTATTTGTAGTCAAAGAAATCAGTGTCAGTGGGTTCTTGTCCAGCACTCCGGGCCAGCATGTTGATGTACTCATCCTGATTGCCTTTGCTGAGGAAAATAAATTTGGTCATATGATATCTCTTTGTTGGCAGTACTCTGTAAGTATTCGTTCTCGGTGCCACTCACTGCCCTGGGGAGTGTCAGCAAATTCGTGAAAGCATGGAGTGCCCAAGGTATAATGCAAGAGCTTGGCCGCGGGGTTTGGCCCGTATTCATCGGGCAACCAATTCCATTCCTTCGGTAGTTCACCAACACGCTCATCGTCTAGCCACGTGAAGCGGTGGAGCTCACTGCCTGTGGATTTTTGGATGAACTCGGGAGTAAGTCTCCGGTTAGGAAAGCTACTACAATTCCACAGAATAACACTACTCCAATTTTTTCGAGGATAGTCTTCATTTTTTGCTCCTAGATATTTTACCGGCATCTTTGTCTTGTAGTCATGCTTGACCACTTGTACATCTTTGGACATGTCTCTCATGGCCCAAAGTTCTGCAATGTCGCCACGCACAATCATATCACCATCTATAAAAATTGCTGACCCAGTCCAACTCATCAAATACGGAACTAGGAAACGTGTGTAGATAAAGTGGTTACTACCATCCGTGTGTGTTTCGTCGTAGTCTTTGAACAAGTTAAGTGCCACAGGCACAATGCTCACAGGACGGCTTGCATTTCTAATAATGCTGTTGACACAGGTATGATATGCTATGGCCTCTCGTGGGTCATAGCCGACAAAGATTGGTATGATATCTTTCATCTGCGCTGGATATCCTCTTCCACACAACTCTCGCCATACTGAATCTCAATCAGTTTTAAAGGTTTATCAGTTTCATTGCACAACATGTGCCAGCTATTTTTTGGAATAAAAATATGTTCATGTTTGACAAAAGTGCCCAGTGACTCTTCGTCTGTGCTATTATCCAGTGTGTAAACTGCGGCTTCGCCTTCGGCCACAAACCAAAACTCAGCACGTTGTTCGTGACGTTGCATACTCAAACAAGTCTTGGGCGCAACTGTGAGTTCTTTGAGTTTGGTATTTGCACCTACTTCGTGTAGCACACGATAGTATCCCCATGCTCTAGTGGTCTTTGGTGTTTTCCACTCTTCCAAGATCCACGAACTAGAATTGGCTTTGTTGTCTCCTCCAACTCCAAACACAAACTCCACATCGTCAAACACCTGTTCTGGAATGTTTTCAGATGTTCTATCTCCGCCGTTGGCAAAGATGATTTCATCGTTGGGATATTTTTCCTTGACCTTGCGAATAGCATCAATGCTGGATCCGTCATCGTCATTGAATTCAATCACTTCCCCAACCATGTGTAGGTTGTCCAACACAACCATGCGTTCAAGCCAAGGCATAAACGGGCGGCCTTTTTTGCGTGTGAGCCACGCATCTGAGTTTAGTCCTACCACCACGTGATCACCTAAGTGGTCTGCGTGATTCAGATAAGAGATATGTCCGGAATGTAGTGGATCAAAACCACCTGTAACAATTACGATTTTCATGTTGATATTTATAGGCTAATATAATGGTAAATATAATATGGAGCACTTTTACCAAGACATCTCGGGCTTTATGAGTCACAAAAACACAGTAATGCTCGACATGGCGTTGGATCAGTTTCCCAATTCAGGTACCTGGGTTGAACTGGGATCATGGACTGGTCGTAGTGCGGCATATTGTGTGGTTGAATTACTGAATCGACAAAAACTAGGTGAATTTTATTGTGTGGATAGTTGGAAGGGTGAAACTACTATAGCATATGATCAGGCCATAGTGCAAGATCTTCAGAACATTTTCCGTAAAAATGTTGATCCAGTTATTGATCACATTCGCATGTTGAACATGATGAGCTGGGACGCCGCTGTTGAGTTTGCGGATGAATCTGTGGATTTTTGTTATGTGGATGCTGGGCACAGTTACGAAGCAGTGACCAATGATCTCACAGCCTGGTGGCCAAAGATGCGGCCAGGTGCCTTGTTTGGCGGTGACGATTACACCAAAGGTTATCCAGGAGTACAACAGGCAGTTTGGGACTTTTTTGGAGCTCTAGGCATAAAGGTACGTAGAGCAGGACGTTGTTGGTTGGTAACAAAACCAAAAGCACAATAACAAGATGATTTAAATACCACATGAATACATCTTGGCTACAGCACTATCGCACCACATATTATGATTTACTAAATCCCAATGTCAGCGGGGCCAAGCGATCTTTGGTTGAAGGCATTTACAAACGAGCCGCAGGGTTTGATCTCATGTTTGATCTGCTGTTGAGCCAACGTGAAGAAAACTTCTTAATTGTGGAAACTGGTACTCTTAGAAACCCAGGCAACTGGAAAGATGGACAAAGTGCGGCATTGTTCACAGAGTTTGTGGATTGGCACGGCGGCCAAATGCGTAGTGTGGACATTGATCCTGTGGCAGTCGATATTGCACGTTCACACATTGCTAGTGATCGATTCACGGTCACATGCAGTGACAGTGTTGCATGGCTAGAGTCACTGCCAGATCGAGACCGAGTGGATCTATACTACTTAGATTCCTGGGATGTAAAATGGCACGATGACAAGGACAGTGCTGATCACCATCTCAAAGAATTTCTCTCAATTGAACCTTACCTAAAGCCCGGTTGCATTGTGGCCATAGATGACAACAGTCGTTGGGCCGCTACTCAAGCTCGCACAGGCAAAGGCCGTGCTATTGTGGAATATCTTGAAAACAAGAATCATCATCCCATCCACGATGAATACCAAATAATATTTCAATTCTAATGATTATAGATACATTTTTATTCAATGACGAATTTGACATGCTGGATATACATCTAGCAATCACCAATCACTTTGTTGACCGCTGGATAGTGCTGGAAGCCAGTAGAACGTTTAGTGGCATACCCAAGCCTTATAATCTAACCAACAACCTAGATCGGTACCAAGCACAATATCCTGACAGAATACAAGTGGTCACACTGGAGTTAACCGCTGATCAAACCAATTTAATTTGTGAAACCATGATGAGGCAAGGCCTACAGCCTGCAATTGATCAATACGGCGCAGATGATATTGTCATACACGGCGACCTTGATGAGATCGTAGATCCCACCAAGTGGTCAGCCATTGTTGATTTGATGAACGTTAACGATTGTCCAGTCACCTGTGGATTTGAAATGTACATGTACCGTTTTGATCAACGGGCCGATCGTGGCTGGAAAGGCAGTGTGGTTGCTAGAAAGCGCATGTTCGCCACACCACACGAATTGTACAAAGGGCAAAACGTCAAACGCAAAGATCGCAGTCATTGTGTGGGACTCAAGGAACCAGTTGGTTGGCACTGGACCTGGATTGGCACAGATGAATTGGTAAAAAACAAAGCACGAAGTTGCATTGAAAGCCAGCATAGAGATCCAGACCAGATACTTGAAGCATTCAAACGCTTGGACACAATATCAGCAATCAATCACAAGTGTACAACCCAAACCATTGATACTGCATACCCTGAACAAGTACAATCAGTATTGAAAAACTATCCACAATATTGGAATCATGCTCCAGCGCCGTAATGAAAACCGATCGAGAACTCAAGCAACAGCATCGTGCGGCTAGGCAAGCACATCGCGAATCAAAAAGAAACCACTCATCTGTTCCAGTTAATTCTGCTGTGATTGATTGTGCCTGTGTTATTCACGGCACTGGCTATGACTGGGAGTATGTGGAACGACTGTACAACATGCTCACACGCCAGCTTCCGGGCGGCATACGTTTTCATGTGTACACAGAACACGACAGGTCAGTACCACCACACATGATCAAACACATCTTGGATGATTGGGGGTTTGGCGGTCCAAAAAAGTCCTGGTGGTACAAGATGCAGTTGTTTAATCCCGCACATTTTTCAGGACGCTTGCTGTACCTGGATCTTGACGTGGTAGTGGTTCGCGACCTGGAATGGATCACCGCACTTTCCACAGACTATTTTTGGACCATTAGAGATTTTAGATATCTGCAAAACCCTCGGGTCAACTCCATGAACTCCAGTGTGATGTGGTTTGATGTAGAACGGTTCAGCTGGGTATGGGACAAATTTAATTCAGGTCCTGTGTCGCAAATGATTCAAGGTTTCCCTGGCGACCAGGATTTTTTAAATCACACAATAGATCATAACCAACGCAGATTCTTTGACGATAGTAAATTTCAAAGCTATCGTTGGCAATGCCTAGATGGTGGGTACAATTTCAAGCGCCGCACTCATCATCGGCCCAACTCTGGCACTGTGATAGCGCCAGACACAGCAGTTGTGGTATTCCATGGCCGGCCCAAACCACATCAAACCACGGATCCTGCTATCCGGGAACACTGGCAATGAAACCAACGCTGCCTTTTTTAGAAATAATGCTTACACAGGTGTGCAATCTAAGTTGCGCAGGATGTAGCACATACAGTGATTATCGTCATCAAGGCTATGCAGACTGGTCCACAACTCAGCAGTGGTTGCAACAGTGGTTGGAAAAAATCTCAATTGAGGACATTGGATTCATGGGAGGTGAGCCCTTGATAAATCCACGTGTGCTTGAATGGCTTGAGGGTGTGCGTGAATTGTTGCCTGACAGCCGTATACGTTTTCCAACCAATGCGCTATTACTTGAAAAACATTGGAATGTTGTGGAGTGGTTGTATCAGGATGGTAATGCTGTTCTTAAAATAACCAACCATACTGATGGCGCAGTGCTAGACACTATAGATAGATTGCGCAGTACCTATCGTTGGGAACCCATACGTGAATATGGCATTGATCGATGGATTACAGATACCGGTTTAAGATTGCAAATAAACACACCCACAAAGTTTACTCAAACATTTCAAGGCACATACACTAACATGCAACCCTGGTTCTCCAACCCCGAGGAGGCCTACGCAAATTGTCATCAACAAACATGCCCCATGTTGTGGCAAGGTAGAATCTACAAATGTTCAACATCTGCGTTGACACAGTCAGCATGGCAAACACATGGTAACACTAACCCAGCGGTTTGGAAAAAATACTTTGATAATGAGACCAATGGTAGTATTGGGCTTGATTCTCATGCCAGTGCAGTTGATCAGTTTGTGGAAAACTTTGGACATGCTCATGCAATTTGTGAACAATGTCCTTCGTCCCGGCACCATGACTCTGCAATTGACCATCGAATCCAGGTTATACAAAGATGACGGATTTTAATACTGCTCAGATGTCGCAGTTACTGGGTCAGTCCAATGTAACTGTGGTGTATCTCTGGGCCGACGGAGATTATTGGCTTAGACAACAAGAATTTTGTGCGGCATTTCGAGCTACACCACCAACACACAATGTGGTAATTCATGTGCAATTTGAAGGCCTGAGTCTTACCCAGGCTGGGGTGGTAGAGGTAGTTCAAAAGATCATGCAGGAAACTGGTAGAGATGCCAATTCAATCTATATTTTTAGCCCTAACAGTATAAATTCTGATTGTCCATGGCCAAATTTGTTTTGGAAATTGTTTAGTATCAGTGATGAATTTACAAGAAGTCAAATTTATTGGAGAAACGATGTACCTCCGATAGAACATGATTTTAAAACCTGGGCTTTATTTGTAGGCAGAAGAACTACCCCTAGGCTGTTAGCATTATATGATATATGGCAAAACCCCAAATTGAAACAAAATTGCTTGCTGAGCGTATTAACATCGTCTCTACCAGCTGAGATAGAAGTATTTGATCAACCTGATAAAATTCATGATCGAATTAATGATTGGATACCGTCAGATACAATGAATGATCAACAAAATAATTTTAAAGCGTTTTGCAAAAACATGCCTCTTAACAGTGTAGATGGAAAAAGCGTTGATGATCAATATACATCACAAAACAAGGAAAACAGGAACATAAGTTTACCTTTAAGTTTGATAAATCTCAGTGGCAGATATCTGTTTGAAATTGTATTTGAAACAATGACCTTGGGATCTACATTTACGCCCAGTGAAAAAACAATAAGAACTATTGTGGCTCAAAAGCCATTTGTGGCTTATGCACCAAATAATTTCTTGTCTAATTTACGTTCTTTAGGATTTCAAACATTTGGTGAGTTATGGGATGAAAGCTATGACTTGTTAGAAGGAAAACATAGATATCAAGCGATTATGCAAATAGTAAGACAGATAAGTACAAGCAGTCGCGATAATCAACTTAACTTGCATACAAAAGTTCAGAATATTTGTGTTGCCAATAAAAAACTATTATCACAGTATATTATGGCGCAAAAACATTCAAAGTGAATTTTGAAGCTTGAATTGAGTCAAAACAATTTGATACATAAATAATATAAACAATTGAGGAATAAAAATGTATAATCCAAAAAGTCTGCTAACATTGCATTGTCATGTACGCCCAGTTAACTCAACACAGGTTAAAATTGAAATAAATGATGATGTACATGAATTTGTACTAGAGCCTACACTCAACTGGGTGGCAAGCACTGAAAAAACTGACGCACACGAGATAAAATTTTTAACCCCATCTAATGAAATTTTTACCATGAAAATTTCTTCAGATAATAGTCCCATATTGATATGTTATTATTACGTGGATAGAGGGCTGTTTAAGATTACTAGTCAACCAACATGGAATGAGCCAGAGTGGCAACCGTATGACATATCTGGACATACAGAAGACGCGGCATATGGTGGAACTGGCAGTTTACAAATTATGAACGGTCAAACAGTGATGTTTGATGCCAAGGTAGACGTACCTTGGTTGATTGCTGCTAAAAATGCATTGCAGAATTGATTGTTATTAATAAAGAGGATCATAAATCGGTATCATTGAAAAAACAGCGGTACCAGGTGCAATCTGTGTTTGATCTTTTGTTATAACCACAGTCTCTACATTGTAGTAGTTAAACTCAGGATCCATTGCGTTACTCCAGCCCCAAAAGCCCGATCCATGATTGGCTTCAACAAATCCAGTAAAGCAATGAAAGTCACTGTGCCAATTCAGTGCATAGTCATTCATTAGCAGTCTCCATCCTGGTGCCATTTTAGCTCGCCAAGGCCAAGCCAGTATGCGAGGTTGCGCCCAAACATACGTGTCATTGACTTTTTCCGCCCAGGGCGTGCCATGTAACATTTCTTGCAACAACAGGCTGTATCTCCAAGATCCTTGTGTTATACCGTTATGCAATGTACTATCCAAGGGAATGGTATATCCCAATTTACTTACTCCCAATAATCCGTGACACAATCGTGCAGTATTATTGCGATGATCTCCTGACTCTGGCAGATAATGGCGCAGATCTCCACGCAGGTTTCGCCACCACTCAGGAAAGTGTTTTGCACAAGGCAAAGGCGCAGGCGCAGAGTCTGCTTGTTCTGCTCGTTCCCATGTCAAATAATCGTTAACTACAATGTTCATACAATATGTAGTACTTTTGTAGTGGTTGACCAATAATTCCCATTTTGCTATAATAATGGCATACAAAGCAAAAAGGAGCTGGCATGGGATATAGAATTATCGCAGACAAGTTTGAAACAGATCTGATGCGTCAAAAGTACGGCCCACGCAAGGGTCTTGAAGGCCCGTTCAAATACGCCTCAGGACGGGTGTTGTATTACGATCCGCAAGAAGGTCGTTACTACGATCCTACTACAGACTTCTATCTCAGCCACGAGGAAATGGACGCAGAGCATGGCATTCTTGTGCAACGCCTGGTTGATTTCCAAAAGTAATACTTTTTAGTACTAGTTTTTGTTGCAAAAAAGCCACATTTTCCCCGATTGACCAGAAATGCCCATTTTGCTATAATATATGCATAGAGTAACAAAACAGGAGCCAAAATGAACTTTGAACAAGCCATTGAAATTGTCCAGCAATACAAACAAGATTGGGCCCTGCCCGGACTGCTGGAAACCCTGCAACAGATGCAGGATTGTTACGACGATCTCAGCGGCCAAGAAGCCCGTGCATATCGTGTGGTTTTTCGTGACATGAGCCGGTTGTTTGCCCCGGCCTAAGCGGTTGACCAATAAATCAACATTTGTTATAATATACACATAGACAGTTAAGTAAACCCGCACACTAAAGGAGCCAACCATGAGTGCAATTCGCGTAGTAAACGGTACCTACCGTAACAAATCCGTCCGTAACCAAGAATTTGTTCTTGTGAGCGGTTTCCAATCTGGTGCCAAAGGTAATTATGTTACTGTGAAAAACAATGGTACCTTCCCTAACTGCCCTGAAACGATTCGTATCAGCGTAGACAACATCTCAGATATTGAGTATACTAACGGCATGACACACAATAACACCGTACACTTTGAAAAGCCCGCACCTGTTGTTGAATCCGATGAGGATGCAATGACTCGTATTCGTGAGCGTTTTGAAATCCTTACTGAAATGACCAAGGCCACAGTCAGCGGTGACATCCGCGCCATGATTGTGAGTGGCCCTCCTGGTGTTGGCAAGAGCTTTGGCGTTGAAACTGAAATTGAAAAGGCTTGTCTTTTTGACAAGCTGGCAGGCAAACGCCTCCGTGCAGAAGTTGTCAAAGGTTCAGCAACTCCCATTGGCCTGTTCCAAACTTTGTACAAATACTCAGATGAGAATTGTGTGATTGTGTTTGACGACTGTGACAGCATTTTGCTGGACGACGTGGCCCTTAACTTGCTAAAAGGTGCTCTTGACTCCGGTAAGAAGCGTACCATTAGCTGGTTGTCAGAATCCAGTGCTCTGCGCCGTGAAGGTATCCCAGATCGTTTCGAGTTCAAAGGTTCAGTAATCTTTATTACCAACCTTAAGTTTGACCAAATGAAGTCGCAGAAATTGCGTGACCACTTGGATGCTCTGCAAAGTCGTTG
>Ga0315903_10006697_pt1 | contig 14625 bp, 18 predicted proteins | sample LakEriMetagenome_7_FD_203524 | JGI IMG/M metagenome (GOLD analysis project Ga0315903, IMG submission 203524) | Freshwater fungal communities from buoy surface, Lake Erie, Ohio, United States - Buoy 2 MA119 | ecosystem: Environmental > Aquatic > Freshwater > Lake | place: USA: Lake Erie, Ohio...
CCTTTTGTGCTAAATCGCAAATGGCTACCAGGTTTTGTAGTTGAATCTTTGTCATGTTTTCAGTGTATTTATCAGTAAAAAAATGCCACAATAGGCACAAAAATTTCCTCTCCTGAATAAACAATATTTGCACCCTGCCCGCTTAAAGAAAATCCTACACTTTCAGCAGGCAGAACACAAGCCCTGATAAATCCGGCATCTCTACCTGTTAGCGTGAAAATTCCACCGTCAGCCGTTAGTATTAAAGACCGTACAAATCCGGCATCTTGCCCGTTTAAGGTAAATGTTCCGGTATTGGCTGAAAACACACCCGCCTCAGTAAGCCCCGCCGCGTATCCGGTTAGGGTGAACGTTCCGGCCTCTGCTGTTAATTTTGCGGCCTTTTGTAGCCCGGCATCTCTACCTGTTAGGGTAAACGTTCCGACTTCAGTCGTTAGGCTTGTAAGTCGGCTTATTGCCGCGTCTTGACCAGTTAGCGTAAAGCTGCCAGAATCAGCCGCTATCTTTAGCGCCCTGATTAATCCGGCATCTTGACCGGATAAGGTAAATGTTCCTGTGCTTGCAAGGAGTTGCCCGTCTTGGCTAAACTGTGCATCTCTACCCGTTAGCGTAAATGTTCCACCTTCAGCCGATATACTTAAAGAACGGATTAACCCGGCATCTATACCTGTAAGCGTAAAGCCTCCGCTACCTGCTGCAATAGCTAACCCTCTGTTTAACCAGGCATCCTGGCCTGTTAGGGTGAATGTGCCACGTTCCGCTATTAATTGCCCTGCCTGGCTGAATCCGGCATCCTGTCCTGTTAAGGTAAAGGCTCCACTATCAGCCGTTAATAAAGAGGATCTATTTAGTCCAGCGTCTTGCCCGGATAAAGTGAAAACCCCTCCATCGGCTGTTATTATTCGCCCCCTGTTTAACCCTGAATCTCTACCTGTTAGCGTGAACGTTCCACTATCAGCCGCAATAGTTAGGCTGCGGTTTAATCCGGCATCTATCCCAGTTAGTGTGAAGATTCCGCTTTCGGCTGTTATTAGTATTGCCCGGATTAACCCGGCATCCTGCCCCGTCAGCGTAAAGCTGCCTGTATTTGCCGTTAATACCTCTGCCTGACTAAACCCGGCCGCGTATCCTGTTAGCGTAAAGCTGCCAGAATCAGCCGTTAAAACAATAGCCCTGATTAATCCGGCATCTTGACCCGTCAGCGTAAAGGCTCCACTATCAGCCGCAATAGATAAAACCCTATTTAATCCAGCGTCTTGCCCTGTTAGGGTAAAAGTCCCCCCTTCGGCCGCTATGGTTACGCCTCTGCTTAATCCAGCATCTTGACCGGATAAGGTGAATGTGCCACCGTCAGCCGTTAATAAAGATGCTTTGTTTAATCCGGAATCCTGGCCTGTTAGGACAAAAGCGGCACTATCAGCCGCAATGGTTAACCCTCTGTTTAACCCTGCATCTTGACCAGTTAACGTGAAAGTGCCGCTATCAGCCGGGAATAGAGCGCCTGTGTTTAATCCGGCATCCTGGCCTGTTAGCGTGAACGCACCCGCAAAAAGGGTGTATATCAAGGAACGTAACAAACCAGCATCTTGCCCGGAGTGGCTGAAGGATGCAGCGCCCGCCGTTAGTGTGTACGCCCCGCCTGATGGTTCAGAACCGTACCAGGGCGAACCGTCGGCGCTATATTGTAGGGTGTCAGCGTCTAAGCTGCCAGAGGTGACGATATTACCATACGGCGAACCGTCGGCGCTATATTGTAGCTTTTTTATATCGTCCTGGTTTATCATTACCCTCCGTTTTCAAGTTGCTGCCTTAGTGCCTCCGCTTCAGCTTCTAAAGCTGCTAATTCATCTTCTAAAGCCTGTTTATCTTTTAATGCTTGCAATTTGGCAGCCGCCGCCGCCTCTATCTGTGCAGGTGTTGTGCTTGCCGGGAATTTAAGCATAATAGCCTCGCCGTCAGCAACTTCAACCCATGCCCGTTTAAACCCGGCTTGGTCGTTTTCGACTCTTATAGTTCTGTGTGTTGGTAGGTATTCTGGCCTCATATTATGACACAACTATTGACCCAACGTATGTATTAGATGACGAACCAGTCATCCACGATTCAAACCAGATAGGTATAACACCCGCCTGCGTTGGTGTAAATGAAATTTGAACTTGCTGCCATGCGGTACTGTTTGTGGCTTCTGCGGAGTCAGCCGCGACCCCTGTTACATTGTAGTCACCTGATTCAACATATATCTTACAGCCTACGTTTGTCGCGTGGTCTTTTTTCACCCAAACATCAACCGTTACGGCTACATTTTCCACACATGCCAATTCTGCAATGCTAAAGCGAACGGCGTGCATTATCCCGCGCTCCAATGATGTGTGTGCTACCCTCCACGAACCAGGATCAGACCCTTGTTTTTCTGTGGTCTGCCAGTTTACCGTCGCCCCCCTCGCAAATCCCCAATGGTTGCCCTCTGTCCCGTCGTGGTTGTACGACCATAAAATACCTGTTTGCTCTGCCGATGGGACATTTACCTCCGTAGAATCGGAAAGTGTACACCTGTGCAACCTTGCGCCTTTTATGCCCCACCCAGACCAACCTATTGCCGTGGCAATAGACCCGCTTGAGTTATTTCTAAATGTGCAACCATAAAGCCATACCAGGCTGGCAATACTTGCCCCAGATCCTGTATTGTTAGCAAACAAACACCCTTTGACAAATACGCCCCCCGCAGAACCAGTAGTTAGTGGAGTTGTTGAACCGTTTAAAAAATCGCAATCTGTGAAAAAAACATTGTCTGAAAGTGACATCCCAGATATGGCACTTGAAAACACACATGAGTTAACCCTCAAAGAGTTTGTGGAAGTCAACCCAAGAGGCGACGCCCACCTGAATAGACCAAAGTACTCGTGTATTACATAGGAACCAGTAGTTATTCCAGTGCCAAAAGAACCAGAATTTGCAATATATGTATACCCATCCCTTGTTGTGTTTGATGTATTCCACCCGCCGGAATAGGTAGATAAAAGATTTGCAGAACCGTTTTCCTGGATTGTTGCGTATGATGTTGAACCGTTAAAATTAATAGGATCTACATAATACAATGCAACCGAACCAGTTGTGCCACTCCAACCTTGCCCAACTGGACTTGTTGCCGCTGAATCTATTGAAAGTGTAGTGTCGTCTAAAGACTGAATACAATATTTAACATCATTCTGCGGCCCTATTATTGTATTTAACCCTATGGAGTTAACAGCTATAATATTGTTAAATGAAATTCCGTTTGTGCCTGGATCAATATTTGCATAGATAGCAACCGACTGAATACTGTTACCAAGCGCTCCTCCATTGTCAACTGTAAAACAATGCCAAAAGGAGTTTGCGTTTAGAGCCGGGACATTCAATGTATTTACAATCACATTGCCAATTGTATCGCTACATAGGCAAATACTGTATGTGTTTGCAGTTACAGCCAAACCACTGCTATTTCTTGTCCAGAAACTTATTTTTGAGTAGCTGGAAAAATCCTGTGTTCCACCGCCTGCGATAGTAGCATAAGCCACCTTGCCAGTAGTAAACGCCGCCCCTGGAGTGAAAAGTGCAGCTGTTGCTCCTATTTTCCTACTTGAGTTTGAACTTCCGGTTATGTTTGCGGAAATAGTAAAATCGGTGTGCGCAATAGCATTATGTATTGTTTTACTGACCGCCGTTGTTAGTGTAACCGTCCGGCTATTGTTGGTAAATGTGGCATTTTGCCCCGCGCTAACCTGTGGCGTTTTCGCTATTCTGATCGTATCCCCTGGCTGTATTCTTGCCGCCGTTGCACCTGAATTTATAGTTCTCCAAGCATCTGTCCAAGACATGCCGCCGCGTGGTGTGACCGTCCCGGATGCGTCCGCTGTCGTTTGCCATACGGCCGTATCTAAATCAAAATTATCTGCATCAACAACCGTTATTTTCCATGCTTCATTTAGCCACGAACTGAACAAAGTCAAGTCTACAATAGCCCCTGTTACAAGGCCATGCGCTGTTTTGTTTATGCGAGTGATTGACCCGGAAGGATTGGAAGCTGTACAGCTTGTTAGTGCTGTACGGGCTGTGTCGCTACCGGATGCTAAATTAAGATAGAAAATCCCGTTTGTATATGCCATTTGCCAGGCTTATTGCAAGGTTAAAAGGCCGTTTGCAGCATCAAAATCAATAGTAAGGCTTTCACCGCTTGCAAGGGTCAAAGCAGAACCATAGTTATAATATCCGATAAGTGGATCGGCCGGAGACGTTGGCGTATCGTTATAAATAACGATATACTGAAAAGGCCCAACTGAGCCACCGGAAGCCGTCAGGGTCAAGTCAGTTAACACCAACTTATAAAGCCCCGAAGTTTGGGAACTTGTCGATGTGGTTATGTTCCGGCTTGAACAGTTTGTGTAGCTGATTTGGGTAATATCAGCAAGTACAGAGTTTGATGAAGTCGGGGCACTATTGGTCAGCGCCACTACTAACTGGTTTGATCCAAGGTTGTGTACTCCCTCCGCTACATGCTCTACAAAAGCATTGAATTTGTTAAACGTAGCCATGTGTGTTTGTTTTTATGTTTTAAACTGGTTGGAATGTGAATGAAATAACAAGCCCTAAAGCAGAATTTCCCGCGCTGGTTACATCAAAATGGATGTGGTCACCCGCTTGTACCGCCCTGTTTGACTGGTTAATAATTCCGGCCGTTGCCGCCGTTACACTGTCGTACTCATTTTGGTCTATTGTTATTTCGGTGGTCAACATATTGACTGAAGCGCCCGCCCGAACTCTACGCATTTGAACAGAAACGGCTCCTGAATTTGAAGGCGTAGCAAGCCCGGCCCCCGCGTCTGTTAGCACCATACCACCAAGCTCTGAAGGGATACGAACAACCGCCTTGCTCGTTCCTGTTGTCAGGGCTGAAGATCCAGACGTTGACGGGCTGACCATTACGCATCCGCTACGGTTCGCGGCCTCCCCCTTTTCACCAGGCAGCGAAGCCGGAAACCTGACCGTTGTCTTATTGCTTACTATGCGGACTGTCGTGTTCATTTCGTTAGCATGAATTTACCTCTGAACAATACCTTTTTAAATCCGCTTGCTGTGGTCTGCAAAACCTTGTAATCATAACGGCATCCTGTGGAGCCGTCGTAATCACCCGTTAGTATCTCAAACTGAACAATGCTATCTGAAAGAAAAGACTGCGTTCCCGTCATTATTACCGTCGTGCCGTCCGTATCGTACACCTCCATCAAAAAGTCGTCATCTGATACATCCAAAGGCGTGTCTGTGCCTTCCTCCAGGAACTCTATCGCCCACCGGAAATCCCCCGCCACATCTTGCGCAATGTCAAGACGGTGTGCAGTTTCGCCAATAGTTATTAAATTGCTATTCGCCATTTTCCCGTTGTTTAAGTTCCTTTGCCCGATCTTCAGAAATCCACATCAAAAAGTGCCGACAATTGTACCGGCCTCGTTCCAATAGTGGCCTGTATGATGCGGCCGTTTTTTTATCTATCAAATCCGGGTCTTTAGGCCAATCTTTTAAGGCTTCCTGATCCGAAAAAACCCGGCCGTTTTTCTTTTTGCAGAAATCCCGGCTTGTTGGGATAATTCCACCCTGATAAACAAAATATTTGAGGTTTAACTCCTGTGCGAAGTGTAGGTTATTAACCTCCCTCACCTGTGCGTACTGATCGAAGGCATACCGCCGCCAATAGCCAACCATTGCCCCCTCCACTTCCTTTGTGCCTTCAATCAGGTTCTTTAGTCCTTTCTGAAACTGATTAACGCCCTGCTTTGTGGCAATCCCGGTTAACAGGTATTGTTTTACTTCCTGCTTTGCCGCTTCGCTTTTGAATAGGCTATCCAGATAACCGCCCTTTATCAGTTCCCCTTTTTCATCCAATCCAACTACGCTTCTAAGTAGTGCCGTATCTTTTGCAATCGCATTAACCTTCGCCGTATCAAACCCGGTCATTAGGTAGTATTCAGCATTTCGCCCGCTTATTGATAGTAGAGCCTCTGAAAATGCCTGAATGATGGGCTTTAGTTCGTCTGCCTGTATTTCAAGAAAAACCCGATCAATTACGTTGGCCTTTGCCATGTTTGTAACCGTGTTTTTTATGATGCCGTCCTCTATCTTCAAAAGCGGCAAAATGTCCGCTATAATTCGCCTCAAAACGCTTGCCTCTACTTTCCGTAAATCCTTTTCAAGTTTGATTTTCAGGCTTTCAAAATCCCTGTCAAACCCTTCTATCCATTCCCGTATGCTTTGCAGTAGCTCTTCCATCTTACAGAGCTAAGGCCGGAGCCGCCGGGCCGGTTTGTTCCATTATTTCCGCAACCTTTGCCGCTACTAACTGCCTTTGCTGTTCGTATGGTAAGCGGTAAAAGCCCTGGTTCTCAAATTCCAGGCTGTCAAATATGTAACCCAGGTTTGCATACAAAACGCGCTGCGCCCGTGGTATTAGGTCACTTTGCGCCCATGCCATTTTCTGTTCTTCAGTGTATCCAGAAAAAGGATTGAAGCGTTCCCGGATCTCCCATTGTTTGAACTCTTCAGGGCTATCCACCATCATTGCCCGGTTTATATCCCATTCAATGTTTTGCCGGGTGGCCGGGCCTGCTCCGCTGTCGTTTGCAGACTTCAAATCTTCCATCAATTCGCCAACCGTTTTCAGCTTCAGGTCACGGCTGACAAATATTTGAGCGGTTAGGCCGCTACGCTTTCCGGTAATCTCTGCGAACGTTTCAACCGTAAACCGCCAAAACTCCGCGTAAAACCTGAAGTATTTATAGACAAAGTCGTTTGCGTTCTGCTGGTCGATGCTCTTTCCCGTTGCCGTCTGCGCCACTTCGTCCTTACTAAATAACTCGCTGTTTAGTACCGCGCTTTTACATTTCTTTTCCAGGTCTTGCACATAAGCCTTTTGCCAGTCCAGAATAGATACATCCGGGTGGACGTGGGTGTAAAGCCGGGATAAATCCAGCATCCTATCCGGGCTGTCCGGCATCGGAGTTACGACTATTTCCTCCATTACAGAGGTGGGCGAAGATTTGCGCCCTGTGCCGTGGCAGCTTTTGCAGGTGCCGCCACCGTCTGTGTATCCATCGTTACACCCTGGAGCCTGGCAAATGTCACCGTACCGGATTGTTAGCGGCATCGCCACATTTGCGGCTGTTAGATCAAGCTCAGAAACCGTCTTTAGGGTTTTTTTCAAATACGGGTCGGCTGCTTCAAAAGGCCACACATACGTTTCGCCGTTCGTGCGCTTGTCACGCTTGTATCCAGCCCTGTGTGCCGGTACAAACCCAAGGTTGTGCCGGTATTCCGTATAAGTCCACAAATGCCCGTCAATGGCTATTTCTTCGCCCGGTATTAACTCGCTTACATCCTTCCTTGCTGTCGTGTTTGGCGTTTGGCGAAGTACCGAGGCAAAGTCTTTTTGATAACAGGTCAGAACCTTTAGCGGGGTGCGTTCGTCCTTCGGGTTGGCTGCGTAGGTTAACGCCGTCAGGTATTGCAGTTCCCCGCGTTCGTAGGCGAAATCCAGGGCCATGTCAGATTTAACCTCAAAGGGATACGGGCTTGCATAGTCGCGTAAGTTGTCAAAGTCTTTCCATTCCTGAATGATCCAGGTATTTGGGTCTGTGCAATTCAGTTCAATTAACCTTTCCTGGCAAAACCTGTCAGCGCCCATTTTGCCCGCGTACATTGCAAGCATCGTTTCAAGTTCCGCCGCCCGTGCGTCTGCCTGTTCGCCCGCGCCGTATGTCAGTTCCCGGCGGTAGTGCGAACGGTATGCTTTTTCCAGGATCGCCGAAAGATTGGCAATGATGGAAGGCGTTATTTGCTCGGTTATTTCAACGCGCTGTTTAAATAGGGCTTTATCTTCCCGGCGGGCGTATAGCTTCATGTAATCCTCTATCCCTTCGCCCGTACTTAGTGCGCTGTACATGCGTGCAAGCTCCACAGTACGCGTGTAGTGGGTATGCGTCCGCTTTCCGGCTGCAACCTGAATTAACCGTGCATTTATTGTGGCTTGCTGCATATATTAAAAAAGCCCGCGCCCGAATGGTAGGGCCGGGCTTTTTGGCTTGTTTATCGCTTTGTATTAGTATGAAGCAAAGGCAGGGAGTGGGGACGTATCAAATCCGCCAATGGAGCCTTTAAAGGTAAATGTTATGGCAATGTGTGAAAGTTCCTGACTGCTTTCAGGAATAACTAAATCCATGCGCAAATAGCCGTTTATTCCGCTATCGCCGCCTGCCATTACATCATCAAAGGCAAACCAAGCCTTTTGTTTGCTGCTTCCGGCATCGTTGAAGGTTTTAACGGCTGCGAGGTTTTCCGTAGTAAGGTCGTAACAGCGAAGTTGAATAACGGTATTGCCTTTGGTAGAGAAAACGCCATTCAAAGGAAGTTCAACCTCTGACACTTCGCCCTCTGCCTTTGATCCAATTACAGACCATTGACGGATTGGAGCCGCGCCGCTGCCTGGGATAGCTGCGGACTGACTTAGGCGGGTTGCCCATTCTGTATCGTCTGTAACGTCTGCAAGTACATCGTCGGCTGTTGCTCTCGTATGGTAGAACTTGAATATCTGCCCGGTTTTGGTGGTCATGCAAGCGTCGTTGCTTACAAGGGCCGGCAGTAGTGTGGTACAAGCCATAGTGTTTGTGTTTGTTTGCACACAAATTTAGCTTGTTTCGGCGGGGGTGTTATGGGGTTAGCTGGTACGGATTGGACAAAATTAACGAGCCGTCGAGTGTACCCGGACGCCCGTTGTTTGTTCGCTTTGTATCATACCTACCAGGCAATCTACCATATCATCATGCGCCGCGTTTGGGAACGCTGCTATCTGGGCAAAGAAGGCATCTACCCACGGCATACCTTCAGGCACAAACACCCGGCCCGCCTCCACAATGGGAGAAACCGCATTTGCCCGCGCTGTCTTACTGTCTTTTGGTGCATCCGCTTCTTTCACGTTTAACCCGGTTTGCTTCCTAATAACCTCTACCACACTTTTGCCCGTTGCTTTAGGCTCGATCCTTATAAGGCTTCGCGGTGTGTATCCGTTGGCGTTTGCAAAGGCTTGTATCCAGGCAATTTGCCCGGTAAAGTCTAACCACTTTTCCACACATGCAAGGATATAAAAATCCGGCCCGCGCTTAATGTAGGCTATTCCGGCCGTCGGGTCGTTCGCCTCTTTGTCTGTGTATGCCGTATCAAAGTAGAAGTTAACCGGGCCGTCTGGCAGATCGGCCGCGCGGTATGTCCTAAACCATGCCTTTTTAAGTATGCTGCCTTCATCCGGGGCCGGCCTTTGCTGGTAAAGTGCGTTCCACGCCCGGCTGCCTACCTCCTGCCGGATCTCGTTTAGCTTTTCCAGGCTGTATTTGCTTTCCCAAAGTGGTTCACCTACGTTCCGGCCTTCCTCTACCTGTTCGCATATTGCCGGGAAATTGATAATCTGCGTGTCTGTACCAATAGCCGTGCGTTGCAGGATGCGCCCGGTTAGGTCATCTTCATGCCAGCGGGTCTGACAAATTACCTCTATGCAATCCGGCTCAAAACGTGTTCTAAATGTGGTTGTGTACCACTCCCAGGCGGCATCCCGGTAGGTTGTGCTATCTGCCTCTGCTGCGTTCTTTACCGGGTCGTCCACAATGGCCACAGTAGCGCCCACGCCCGTAATACCACCGCCCACGCCCGCGCTCACATAGTACCCTTTTTTGCCCACTATGTCAAACCTCTTTTGCGTCTTTATCGCTTCGCCCGTTCCATCAGATAGGCGGGTTTGTGGGAACATCTCAGAAAAGGCGGGGGTTTGGATAATGCGCTGGCAATCCCGATTCATTGCGCTTGCAAGGTCAAGCGAATAAGAGGAAAGTATTATTTGCTCGTTACCATTGCGGCCTAATATCCAGGCAGGGAAAAGACGTGAAACAAGTTGACTTTTCCCGTGACGTGGTGGCATCATTACAATAAGCCGCTTATACTGCCTATCTGCCAGCCGTTGCAGGGCATCTATTAGGCGGTCATGGTGCCAATTGAACTGGTAATCTGGCTGGGCTTGCTGAATAAAATACCGAAAGTCAAGCGCTGCCAGTTCACGGTGCGCCCGCTCGATCAATGCCTCTGATATTTCAATTTCTTTGCCCATCTAACAAAATGCCCGGCCCATTTGACAGAGCCGGGCCAAAACCAAAAATATTGCAAATTGAAACCTTAACCTTTCTTTTCTCTCAGCTTGGTAAGAACCTCAAGTTCTTCCCTGCTTAGTTTGTCGGTTTGTACTTTGATCGGTTTATCCTGGTCGCCGGAATGTTCCACAGGCTGTTTCGGTTTGCCGTATGCCCGGTCAAGTAGGATCTCGGCAGCTCTGACGTTGCCCTTTGCCGCTTGCTTGTATAGGCTGTCAAGTATTGCCTTTGCCTTTGATTCGTCCGGCGTTTCGCCGCCTAATACGTCATCAAGTAGTGTATCTAAGGGAGGCAATTTGCGCGGGCGGCCGTTTGGGTTCATTGTTTCACCCTTATCCGGGCGTGTCAATGTCCCCCCGTTCCTTGCTGGTACTTGCTTTGCCATTAGTTACGATGTTTTGACGATGTTTCACCCTTATTCCCCCACAATTTCTGCCCCGTCTGCCACTTCCTGAAAATCGTACTGCTTGACAGCCTCCCAAAAGATTTGATCCGCGTCCGCAAACTGGAAAAGCTCTGCAAACTTTGACAGAGGCATGCACATAAACGGGTTTGGGTTGTAATGCGCTTTTGTTGCAATCTCTGAAAATACCAAAGGCTCTTCCATCGGGGTAAAGCTGGTTGCACCGTGGACGTGGTAAACCCGGTATTTCACGGTGCGCTTATGCGTCTGACCGTCTACAAAAGAGGTCATTTCAAAGGTTTTGCCGATTGGGTTAACCTCCCGCTTCAGTCTGAATTTTGCCATCTTCTTTTTTGTTTTGTTTGTTTTTTTTCCTTATGTATTCCGCTTCACGGTCGCGGTTCCACTCTGAATAGTTGACCGGGAAACCGGTTAACCAGCAATAATTTTTTTTCAGTTGGAACATTTCAGTCTTTTGTTTCTCAGCTCCCATATCAAATCTGTTTTTCACGCCATTTCCAAAAAGCACTAAAATCTACCACAGTGGTAGAGAATGTAAAGTTAACATCTGCTTTCACCCGTGGATCATTCGCACACATCCCGTAAAACTCCATGTGGTCAGCCCACATCCTGCGAACTAAACAAGCATACGACCACTCGCCTACGCGAACGCTGCGAAGGTTTGGCCGTGTGCCATGCTGATTCAATCCGGTAACATCCTGAGTAAGTGGGTCTGCTGTTCTTTTCCCGTCGCGGTTCCTGTCGCGGTGTCCCGTGATCGGGGCAACCTGAACGAGTGCCGGGTGATATGTGTTCCTTTGATGGAAACCAAGCCGCCATTTGTTTTCGTGGAATCCTATTGCAATACGGAAAACGCCACCAAGCCGCGCAGATCGTGCAGACATAGTGGCGCTTAGGCCGGGTTCGCTTGTTGCCTCTGCTTTGTGGGTAAAGAAAGCGTTTCCGGCTTCATCAAATTGAATTATAAGGGATGTGTCGTTCCAAAGGTCTGGCAGATCGGGGTTTGGTTCCAGCGTGGCGGCGGTGCATCCTTCCAGGTAGAGGATGTTAACCGCTCCGGGGGTTTTCTCGAATTTCGTCCCGTAGATAGACGAACTAAACGCTACTATTTCACTCGCTGTTACACTCATTCACTCGCTCAAGTCGTGTTTGACTGGGGCAAATATACAAAACCCGCGCCAAAGTGCAAAGGGCAAAATGGTAAATTGTTACTGGTTTTGTTAGAATCCATCAAAAAGGCAGTTATTCGATAATTCCTTTACAACTGCCCCTAACTTATTGATTCTCATATTCGAGCGGAAAACGAGACTCGAACTCGCGACCCCCAGCTTGGGAAGCTGAATAAATGACCAATAAATTCAGGCCCGCCGTATATCATGTGGCCAGGCATTACCTTAGTCGCTGCCTTTGTTACTGAAAATGTTGTAAACCTATGCCTTCCTTCAAAATAGTCCTGCTTACTAAGCCCAATTTAAACGGCCTCCACAGCGTATCCATCCGCGTAACCAACGCCCGGCGCTCTGCCTGGTATTCGCTTTCCATCTATTGCCGCCCGGATCAATTCGCAAATAGCAGGCTGAAAAAGAACTTCCCGGACTACAAAGAAACAAACGAGGTGCTTGCAGCTTACGAGCAAAGAGCGGCAAAGTACATCCGGCAAACGGAACGCGACGGCACGGCCTTTTCCTTTGATGCGTTCCGGGCTGCCCTTTTTCAGCATCGAACGAAAATGATAGTACCGACCGTGTGCGCATGGATGGAAAGCGTATCTGTGCAAATAGGCTGCACTGGTAAGGTAGGGACTGCCAGCCTTTACAAGTACACCGGCCGTTTGTTTCAGCTCTTTGATCGTTCCATTTTACTAACTGAATTAACCGCTGGGAAACTCCATGCTTTCGAGGCATGGCTACGAAAACACCGGGATGTGAACGATGGCAGCATTTACCTATACATGCGTACTATTCGCGCTTCCTGTAATCGGGCTATCAGATCCGGCCTTGTGGATCATACGTTCAACCCGTTTGCCGCGTACAGCATGGCCCACCTCACTAAGCGAAAAGGGAAGCGGGCTATTTCACGCGAAGACCTGGAGCGCCTGGCCCGCGTTCGGACGTTCACCACATGGGAGGCGCTTAGTGTAGACCTGTTTTTGTTTTCCTTTTATTGCCGGGGAATGAACCTGGCAGATATATCCGCTTTAAGGCCGGGAAATATCAAAGGGGGAAAGCTGGAATACAAGCGGCGTAAAACGGGGAAAGTGTACACCATAGGACTACCTACCCAGGCGCTTGACATTTTGCGGACTTACTCAGGTGCTGTTTATTGCTTTCCAGTTTACCCGTCTTTGAAAATGACCCCACAGGCAATATACAACCGGGATCAAAAAGTAAGAGGCTTAATAAATAGCACCCTGAAAGGACTTTGCAGGCGGGCGGGGCTTGACTTGCCAGATATTTCCTTTTATGTTGCACGGCATACCTATGCGAACCTACACAAACAGGCAGGAACACCAATTGAGGTGATCCGGGAACTGTTGGGGCACTCGGATATAAGAACGAGTGAACACTACTTGTCGGACTTGCCCGGCAGTGTGTTGGATGCTGCTGATAGGGTTATATTTTAGCCATTGCAAACCGTAACACCCACCACCACGCTACCAGGTGCAACCACATAAGCCCGTAGAACACCGGGGCTACCAATATTAGGAACCACTCGGTAGATCCGTCGCCTTTGTAAAATCTGGTTTTTAAAAGAAAAAAAACAAAGTGGAATGATTGTTCCACCGGCTTTGCAAAAAATGGGATAAACATTATGCCAATAGGCAGCGCCACTCCCTTTATTAACTTTCGCCTGTTTGCTGCTCGTGTCACCTGTTTTGCCCGCTCTTTGCTACTCCGGCCGGTAATCCCGATTTTAACCCGCCAAATGCAGGGGACGTGTAGGAGCATGTAAACGATGTGTTTCAACCTAAAAGCAGTTTAGTGATTAGTTTTAATCCTTCATCCGTGCTATAAACAAACTCCGCAATACCACCCGCGCCCCGAATTTCCTGCTGGAAAATAAGCTGATCAGGGGATGGCTTGTCGCGCCCGGCCTTTATCTCAATCCATACCGCCCGGCCTTTCATAATGGCCGTAACATCAAATATGCCCTTTTGTGTGTTCCCTTTGCGGTAAATCTGTTTTTCAGCATCCCATACACCAACGTTGTTAATCCGGTACGCCACACATCCGGGTTGCATATTGATAGCCCGGAGTAGGTTAGCTTTGATCTGGTTGGCGCTTTCTTTTGGCTGCTTTGCCGCTTTGGCTTTTATCCGGGTGTCCAGTTGTTTTTCTTCAACCTGCTTTACCGCTTCGGCGCTCCACCCTTTGAAGTTTCCCATTGCTCAAACATGTTTTTAACCGGCTGTAAAAATTCCGGCTGGTATTTGTTGATGCGCTCATAAAGGCTATCCTTCGCCGTTTCAGGCGCTTTGAACTCTATGATGTTTTGCGCCATTGCGGATAGGGTTATGTTAAACCCTGATTCCTCAAGCGGTATAAAATCGCGCTGCAGTTTGGTTATTGGATATTGTGGGTATTTCTTTTTCATTTTTAGTTTATTCCATGAATTACCAATATGTGCTTTTCCAAAGTGTTGCACGTTATACGTTGATTCAGCATGTTTACCAGGTGTACCCACGGCCCAACCATACCGGCCCGTATCCACATGTTAGGCACTTCACATCTGCGGTATAATGCCTGGTACTCTGATTGGGTTAGGGCGTAAATCATACTCTTTGCAGTTCTTCAGGTTTTGCGGTAAATCGTTTGCGCCCATCAAATACCCAATAATAGACCACTACGCCGGCCTCATCGCGTTCACGGCCGAAGACCTTTACAAATCCGCTATGGTGTAAAAGCGTTTCACCCAGGGCAAACTCAGAAAGGGATGTCTTCATGTTTGGGTCTATGTTGGGTGAAATCTGTGGTGGGGAATTGGGTG
>Ga0315903_10006699_pt1 | contig 14622 bp, 15 predicted proteins | sample LakEriMetagenome_7_FD_203524 | JGI IMG/M metagenome (GOLD analysis project Ga0315903, IMG submission 203524) | Freshwater fungal communities from buoy surface, Lake Erie, Ohio, United States - Buoy 2 MA119 | ecosystem: Environmental > Aquatic > Freshwater > Lake | place: USA: Lake Erie, Ohio...
GTATTCCAAATTAGAAGTTTAAAGAACCCACCAAACACTCCAAGTGGTAAGTGGAGAGACGGCAAGCGCCTTCTAGACCCAGCTTTTAACGTACAGGCTGCGTGGGCTATCTCTAATCAAGGAAGTAACTGGCAACCATGGTCTGCGTACAACAACGGCTCATTTGCTAAATATCTAGATGATGCTCAAGCTACCGCTAGAAAAGCTGGTATCAAAGTAGGTTTCTATGGTGCAGAACGTACTGAAGAGGGCTTGACCTATACGCACAAAGACGAAGTTCTTATGACTAAGATGGAAGCAGACCGCATTAGAAATCGCCCGACAAGTGGCGGTGGAGGTTGTGTAACTGTAAACATGAATGTCAATATTGCTCAAGCTGGTATCGGAGAAGTACAGGTACTTCTACAGCGCTTTAAATCAGCTTTGGAACAAGATAAAGTTATTCAACAGATAGGAAGTTACTAATGGCTATTAAGTATTGGGCAGAAGTAACTCGAGTAACTCCAGAACCAGCTAGTGTTCAAACAGAGACGCTAGTAGGATATGAAGTACGAGTATTTGAAATAGATGGGGACGCCAGTACAGAGCGTCAGTTACGTGCTCCTTCTGTTTTTGGAACAGGCTATCAATACGCTGCCGTAGTACGTCTAGACCCAGCTAATGATATTGTAGAGGGCGACGTCGTAACTAAAGATGATACTGAATACGCTGCTTCTAATGGAGATACTTCTGGAGACGTATTCTATTTTACGGTAAAGACTAGCAAACCGCAGACCTATACGCCTTCTTTGACTATTGTAGTTGTGCAGCAAAGTTTTACAACTATTCCGTGGTTGGGCAATTTTACTTCAAGACCAATCCGTGCTGCAAATAAAACAAAAATTAAAGACTTTGACGGAACTACGTATACGCAATCTGTTATTGGATATTTGACCCTAACTATTGACGTTCCTAGACAAAATACTAATAAAGACTGGGGATTAATTAGTAGAGGTCCGGGAGGATATAAGTGGCAGACTGTAAAGGTACCTAGCGTTATCTTTACAAAGCGTGTGCCAAAGACTGCCGTCCCTACCGGAGTTTTTGATGGGGCCGCGGACGTTGAAAAGTTTGTATCAGACGTCTGTAATAAACGGTTTGTTGGAATTAAGGCTAGGTATCGTTATTGGGACGCAAAAGCTAAAAAAGCTATTACTACCCTTCCACAACAAACACTTGCCAATAAGCAAGTTCAATACTACATCGCTGGAATTTCAGAAGCAGATGTCAAGGCGCACCCTACAGCAGATTACGATGATCACTTAAACGCTGGAAGAGTAAAGACCAACATTTGGCAATCAGCTGGTTGGGATTGGGTATCTACAGGAAAAGCGTACGTTGAGCCAAGTACCAAAGCTACTATTACTGCTCAGTCATATAGAAACGAAGCAATTGCTTATCGCAAAAAACTAGAGAGTACTGACTGCAGCAAAGCTGCTGGAATAACTCCTGCAACTACGCCGCCTCCAGCCCCTAATACGACCACTACAGCTACACTAAAGTCAGCTGAAACATTTAATCCGCCACCACACATCATGACTCGTCATTTTTCCCCAATAGCTTGGGGAGGAACAGACTCATATGATGATGGCAATTCCTACAATCAACTGGGAATGTTTTATCAAGATCCTGACTTAGTATCCAACACCGCAAAGGTTTACGACACCAAGGTACAAAAATTTTGGGGATTTAGATTTATATTTAACCCTACTTTTTATAACTACCAAATGTCTCAAACTAACAACGTTGACTGGGGAAGAAAGAACGAGAATAACGCAGTCTTGATTACTGGTGGTGGCACTATCTCTTTGCGTCTTGTACTAGACCGTGTTGCGGATATGAACACCGTTCGTAGATGGGTTATGGATGGAAGAGCGGCCACTATTGGTGCACCTAACTACCCTATCAATTTAACTCCAGAGCAGTGTGAAGGACTACTACGACGTGGAACTGAATACGATATGGAGTACATGTTCCGCGTGTTTAACGGTAACCCTGAAAAAGCACCTCTACTAGGAAACCCAGTCGGTAACCTAGAGATGGCTACCGCTAACCTGGGCTTTGTTACTTCACTACCGTTTATCTTTAAGTTAAACGATCAACTAAGATATAAAGTAATTCTTTCTAGTCTTACGGTACAACACGACTTATTTACTAAAGAGATGATTCCTATCAGAAGTTTGGTAGACCTTACTCTTGAGCGTATTCCAGACTTCTACTATGACAAGTCTAAGTACCTTAGCATTGACTCTAAGACTAAACTTATTCAGACGCTACCAGCGTCTACTACAGCGAGTGGTTCTTCTAGCACCCCTAGAAGAGTTCCTCCTAGAGGGGCAGTAGGTATTGAGTAATGGCCGTATTTAGATCTTCTCGTTATTACACCGGAGATGCTCAGCAAATAAAAAATAAAACTACCGGGCTGTTTAACTGGACCGTATACAGAGACTTTCCTGGGGCAACTCAGATTAGTTATATTGACTATACGTGGGTAGACGGAGACCGCATTGATTATTTAGCTGATGTGTTCCTTGGTAATGGAACCCTTTGGTGGAGAATAATGGACATAAACCCTACTATTCAGGATCCCTTCTCTATCAAAGAGGGAACCGTAATACGAATTCCTAGGAGCTAGCCGTGGCAACTTTAAGTAAAAACTTACGAGCTAATCTACCTATTGAACGTCCACACAGTAGGTCCGTTTCTTTTACAAAAAGCCCTGACTTTGCGCTTACCCTAGTAAGCGCAAAATTAACTCAGGAGTTGGATGCTCACGAAGTGTTAACTCTACGTTTTGCTGGAAGAGTAAACAGTGGTGAAGGCACCGTTGTTTCTGGGGATCCGGTTGAGTTTAAATGGACCAGTGGAATAAATGAAAATACCTTTATTGGATATGTGCACAGCATTAAGCCTACTACAATTGAGGATAATGAAACAGAAATTTATTGCGTATCGCCGTCATACTTGTTAAAAAATACAGATCAAAAGATATACAAAAACATTACGGCAGATGCTGTTGTGTCTAAAATTGCTTCTAAGTACGGCTTAAAAGCAGTAACTCAACGACATCCAAGAGTGTTCTCAGCAGTAACGCAGGCTGGACAAAGTGATTGGCAGCTTCTGCGTACTTTGGCTAATCAAACGGGGTTTGCTTTAAAGACTGAAAAAACAACCGTATACTTTATGTCTAAAGATAAACTGTCTTCATCTAGCAAAGCTTCAGCTCCGTACTTTTATAGTGAAAATATAAAGCCTTTGTCTAGGGTGGCATCTCAGTTTGGAACTATCTACAGCTTTAAGCCCATGATTTCTGATGAAGCTCCAGACATGCTGGGCGCAACTGTAGATCGTGTGGTCACAGGCATCCATCAAGTAACCAATGCTCCTATAAGCACTACTCACAGCTCTAAACCTGGTTCTAAACAAACCCTAGGTGTTGTTGTTCCAAGTAAAGCCTATTTAGATGGAGAGATCTGATGGCCGCAACCCATTCCTCTTCAACAAATAAGGCAACTTTTATACGACACCTGCCTTTTGAGAGCGCTACTAGTTTAGCTGACGCTAAGTATATTGCTACAGATAGAGCGGAAACTTACAGATATAAATACCGCGGAGTTGCGGTACTTGCAGGGGATGCTGGAGTAAAAGTAGGACAGCTAATCTATTTAGATGGGTTAGAACAAGGAATGTCTGGGTATTGGACAGTACTTCGAGTAGATCATTTGTTTGGAAGCGGTAACGCCTCCTATCAGTTAGAAGTACTCGTAGGTACCGATAAACTAGGGGATGTGTCAAGCAATGTTGGTACAGATACAGAAGTTAGAGACTTTGCAGCAGAGCTAGCTGAACAGTCTTTGGATCCTGCCGAATCTGCTCTAGCCGATTACTCTTTTGGTGTAAACGCTGGGTCTGTAGAGTCGTCAGTATCTTACGCTCCATCAAGCAAGGTGGTTGCCCCAGCATATGCCCCGGCAGCACCTACAGCTTACGAACCAGATATCTACAAAAATGAAGTACCTAACTTTGCAAGTGTTAAACGTACTACAACATGGGCGGCAAAATAATGGCGATACCTCACGATACAGAGTACATGCTCGATCCTCAAGGAAGACCCAGATTCTTTGGGCTATATGAGGGCACAGTGGTTGATATAAACGACCCACTAAAGAAAAATAGAATAAAGCTTTCGGTTACAGTTACCGGAAAAGAAACCAGCAACTGGGCTAGAGCTTTGTTGCCTATTACCGCTAACTCAAACCACCCAGACCATCAAGAGCACCTTGCTGCAGATATTGCTGCTCTGCTTACAACTACCTCTACAACCGTAACCTCGGGGGCAGCTTCCGCAGGTACAGCCCATACCCATTCGGTAACTGTTCCTGCGCTTACAGTGGTGGCAAAGGCGGGGGCTGGTACCCTAAAGCATCCACATAAAACTGCAGCGAATACCACTAAAAAGTGGAATGACGCAACAGACGCGACAGCTACAGAAGAGCATACTCTTCACAGATTACTCCCTAAAAAGGGACAAAAAGTCTGGGTGATGTTTGTTGCGGGATTAGTAAACGAGCCAGTATGGGTAGGAGTACAGGAGCCTAAATGAAAGCAATCTCATTTCCGTTTACTCTCGATCCTTTTGGTGTCGTAGAGACTACAAGCAGTCAAACTAAAATATATCAAGATAGGGTTTTAACCCTTCTGTCTACTGCAGTCGGAGAACGCCCAATGAGGCCTACTTACGGGACTGATGTAGCCCGAGCTATGTTTGAGAATCAAAATGATGCTAAGAAAGCTATTGACCAAGCTATTCGTTCTGCAATAGATACTTGGATACCAGAAGTTGAAGTGGACGCTGTAAATGTTAACACTTTTGACGATTCTGGAAAAGTCGGCGTAACAGTAAACGTAGTTTTACCTGATTTTACGTCAACAACAGTTAACGTTTTAAGCACAACCCTAAATCCAAACGGATCTACTACGAGGTGATGAAAAATGGCTAATGAAGTTCCTTCCCAAATAGACTATACGTCTAGAGACTATTACTCGTTAATAACTGACCTTACAAACCTCGTAAACGTCAGAACTGACGCAGACTGGAACGCGGATGATCCTAATGATCTAGGTACAGTTATTCTAGAGTCGTTTGCTTACATGGGCGACGTCATGTCTTACTATATTGATAGAGTAGCTAATGAGCTTTCTATTGATACCGCAGCACGTAGAAAAACTCTTGTAGATATAGGAAAGCTATTTGGTTACAGAGTATCTGGACCAACACCAGCTACCGTATCTGTGCGCTTTGAAAACATAAGCGATAGCCCTATTGACATTCCGGTAGGAACGCAGGTTCTTGCTACCCTTCTTTATGGAAACTACACTGAAGTTTATTTTGAAACTATTCAGAGCGCAGTACAGCTAGCTGCTGGAGACAACATTACTCTACTAGCTAGAGAAGGAAAGACAGTAAATACAGATCGTCCTGACTTAATTAGCGCAACTACAAATAAGCCTCTTCCAGTTAACTTAGGCACTTCAGCAGGAACAGCAGATCAATTTTTTGAGTTAACTGATCTAAACGTAGTAGACACTTCTATTGTTGTGTACGTTGGTCAAGGAGAAGCTTTTGCTCCATGGACCTTCGTAGATGCTTTGTCCGAATTTGGTCCTTCTGCACTAGTATTTACCACTAGCGTAGATGAAAGTGGAAAAACTTCAGTTGTGTTTGGAGATGGTGTAAACGGCTCTATTCCTCCTTACGGTCAGGTTATCAGTGCTTTGTATAAGGTATCCGTAGGTTCTGCTGGAAATCTTGCACCAAACACTATTGAAGAAGTTACTTTTATCCCAGGAAACAACGTACCGGAAGTTGTGGGTTATCTTTCAGTTACCAACCCCGCTGCAAGTTATGGCGGTGCTGATGGAGACGACAACACTCAGATTAGAGCAAAAGTAAAAAACGCTATCTCTGCTCAAAGACGTGCGGTAACACTTTCCGACTATGAAGCGTTAGCTAGTTTAGTGCCGCAAGTAGGTAAGGTAAAGGCTGCGTCTACAGTTTATACCTCAGTAAATCTGTATCTTCAGACTCAAAATGATGGCTCTGTTACTCCGGGAATCGTTAGCGGATCCCCTACAGCTACTTGGACTGCAGTATCAAATGCAGTAAAGTCTTATATGGCTTCTAAGATACCTGCGGGAGCTACTCTAACAGTTATTGAGCCTACATACAGAGATTTTTACATTACGCTAGCAGTAACAGCTACGCCCTCATACAGAAATTCTGAAATTGCTAGAAATATAAGGGCTGCGTTTATTAACCCAGGGGGCCTATTCTCATACGAAACCGTTACCTTTGGTCAAACTATTGCTCTATCAGCAGTTATTGCAAAAGCTCAATCTATTGACGGAGTTGTTTCTGTAAACGTAACAAAGTTCAATACCGACAATGGATCCTCAGTACAGACCCCCGCTATTACTTCTCCGGATCCATTTATACCTGTATTGCAGACCGCTAATCTAATTATTACCGTAACCGGCGGTTTGTCATGACATCTTGCCGCCAATGCTAGAAAATAACCTAAACCAAGTAGATAGGTAAAAAAATGCCAGCTCAGTACCCGACGTCGGTTAGAACATTTACTAACAAAGTAGATCTAGTCGATACCGTATTTGCCGACCATGTAAATGTACTTCAAGATGAAACACGTGCTGTCCAGGCATCTTTAGGAAACTTAATTCTTAGCTCTAACTATGCTGGTACTTTTACACAAACTACTTCTTGGTCTACTCTTGGAGCACGCATAGCAAATATTGAAGCGGGCTTAGTAAGCGGAGTAGTAGGGTCCCCGTACTTCAATAAAGGCGGAGATTCAATCAACCCCGCCTCCGGTACTGTTGGCGTAGCTCTTAAAACCACAGCTGGTTCTGCTAACCTACTAGAAACTAGAAACGCAGCAAACACTTTACGTTTTAACGTTAACTTTGACGGCCTACCAAAAGTAGGAACAGCAAACGTGTTATATGTAGGAAGCACCGAGTACACGACCCTAAATAACACAGCAACTACAGCAAATGAAGTAGCTCAAGGAAACCCATTTAACCCATTTTTACTTGCGGGACTATAAGAAACTACAGGGGCATAACACATGGCTAAGTATGGTTTTGGTACCTACGGCATACCAAAGTACGGAGAAGTAGACGCTAACCGTCTTTACTATTCTTCTGGCATTTTTGGATGGTCGTATGATTATCAAACTATTTCTTTAACCTGGAAATCTATTATCAGTGATCCGGCAGATGCTCCTTACGTACCTATTGCCTGGCGTTTAGTAAGAAGCTACGTCGGCATACCAGATAACCCTTATGTAGGCGACCTACTTGATTTTGGATCGCTGCCCGCTGAATTTAGACTTACCTATATAGACGATGAATCAAGCCTTTTAGAAAATCACGAAGTAACCTACACTATCTGGGTATTTACTGCAGCCGTTGATGGTTCAGGAAACGTAACTAGTTATACAAATAGTCGTTGGATAAACTGTGGAAGCACCGTAGTTAATACTGTTGCTCCTACACAAACACCTGAATATTTTAAACGCTGGTTGCCTGCTGCATGGTTAAACGAAACAAATGGCGTTGGAGACGCAGTAGGTGAGGCAAATGACACCTCTTTAAGCAGAACAATTGATGCTTACAGCTTTGAGTACGACAAAATTAAAGTTCAAGCAAACTTGCTACAAGACTATGCGGATTCAAGAAATATCCCCTCTATTCTTCTAAAAAATAAAGTTACAGATCTTGGTTTTCTATACGAACCTTCTTTAGGTGACACATACCACAGGTCATTATATAAGAGCGGTAACTTTATTAATGCTGTAAAAGGTACAACTGCAGCAATCACCTCGTATGCAACTGCGTTAACTCACTGGGGTGCTACGGTACAAACAGGTCGAAACTTAATGCTTGATTATAACGACTCTTCCTTTGAAGAGGGTAAGGGCCGATGGATTGTTGGTACAGGTGGGGCAACAATAGCTGCTCAAAAGTATGCTACTTCATTGGCTGACGTTGGGGTGGCATTAACCCCTCCAACAGTTCCTTTATCTAGACCTCTATGGCCATTACGTCAACAAGGTTTTGGTCTAGTAACTATGATGAATGTTATTGCAAGCATACCAAGAACACTTTTACTATCTTCTGGATCAGCTAATCCCCCGTACAATGCACATCAAATTCCAGTAACCGAAGGCAAACGTTACATACTTAAAGGTTGGGTTAGACATCTAACCACTAGTGCAAAAGTAGATGCGTCTATCTCATTTATTGATAAAGATGGCGGGTTTGTATCTCAAAGTTCTTACGGAAGCGTAGTAAATACAACCTCTAGTTGGCAAGAATTTAGATCTTCTTCTGAAAATATAGGTGACGGTGTCCTTGCTCCAGCTGGAGCGGTATTTGCTACCCCCGTAATTAGGTTTGTAGACGCCGACCCTAATACAAAGTATGCAATTGATATGCTTGATTTTAGAGAAGCAAATAATCTAGGAATTACAAACGCAGGTAAACTACCAAGCTATGAATACGAAGATGCTAGATTAATTAAAGTAAACATCGAGGCAGACCTAGAAAACTACATACTTAACCCAAGTTTTGATTCAGGAACTAGCTGGTGGCAGGGGTATAACGCAGAAGTTGTGCAAGACTTTAACCCACCATCTACAGCAAAAATATTTGGTACAGCCGTAGCTAAAGTCACCGCACTATCTACCGCAAAAGCAGCTTTGATATCTGATTGGCAAGCAGTAACTACCGGTACTCCATATACTGTAGGATTTTACGTTAGTGGTCCTGTAGGTAGAACAGCTGTTGTTCGCTTAGAGTATTCTTCTGGACAATCCTATGAAGATCAAGTTAAAATTTTGTCAGATGTTGACGGCAAATACTACCCAACAACCCCATACTATGTAGACAGCGAAGTAACGACATTATCAGCTACAGCAACGAGAATTACTGCTTACGCGGTTTCTCCTGTGCGAGATGATAACTTTAGCAGCCCACTAGCAAAGTCCTCTGTTTATTTTCCTAATGCTCAAGAGGGCGACGTATTTTATGTAGATTCCGTAATGATGGTAGAACTACCTACTATCGAAGACTATTTCCAAGGAGACGGTGGGCCCGTACCTTCTAACCCCAACATTCAAAGATTCTTCCCAACTAGCGACTGTTCATGGGATAGTAGAAACCATCTTAATATGGTTACTAACTCAGCCTTTGCTGACACTAGTAAGTGGACCGCAGATGCTGGAACTACTTTTACCGTAAGCACTTCAAACCCTTTATTTGGAACTAAACGAGGAAACGTTTCTGCTTCTGGTGGTGGATCTATATCTACCACTGTTTATTACCCTAGAGGCGCATGTATTGGTGGAGAAGACGTAATAGTATCCGCATACATTAAAAATGTAGCCGGCCTCTACTCTATAAGCACTAATGGACAAGCAGTAAACTCATTTAGAGTGTCTTCGGAAAATGCTTCTTCTTGGACACGTATTCACGTAAACAGGATCGCTAACCCTGGAGAAACTAGCTTTGACATAACCGTATCTTTGAGTGAAGCCGGTTCTGGTACAAAAGTATTTCACATAGATGGGGTTCAGGCTGAATTTGGAAGAATTGCTACACCGTTTATTGACCCCTCAGATAGTTTAACTACTACAACAGCAAACCCTGCTCAATCGGGAGAAACCGTATCCTATAGATACTCTGCTATGGTAAACGCTGGGTATAGTTTTTACGGAGCTAGATACCTTGAAAAGTATCAACGACTTTCATCATCTTTAGGGTTGGTAACTCCACTGGGATCAACTTTTTCACTAAGCACTCACGAGTCTGACGTAAGTTTAACTGAAATTTCAGGAACATTGCTGTCATCTCCTTCTTTCGAATTGAATTTAGAAGGTTGGATTGGAGTATCCGCAAACTTAAGGCGATCTTTATCACGAGGCACAATCTTTGATGAAGTCCTTACTCAAGGAGCAGCGTTTTGTAAAGTAACCTCCACTGCTAACACTGCTTTTGGAATTACAACAGATCTAATTGATATAGAACCTGTTACTGGGTACTACACATCAATTGCTATAAAGCCTGAAAACGAAGATGCCTATGGAACGTATACCCTAAAACTAAAGTGGTATGCAGAAAGCACTGGATTCTTAAGAGAAAAAACTACCTCGATGGTTATTAATAGGCACGATCGTTGGGCCTACATGGACATAGTTGCTCCGGGAAATAGAGTAGTAGCTATATCTGCCGTATCCGTAGCTAGTAACCTAGTCACGATAACGACTAGGGGAGAGCATAAGTTCTCCGTGGGAGAAGACGTAACTATATCTATTAACGAGTACCCATCTTTAACGGGAACAACAACTATAGAGTCTGTAACTAGTAATACGTTTTCTTTTACCCGTTCAGCTACGAACTTAGCTGAAACAGAGGTCACTGGCTCTGCTAGATTCTCCAATACAGGGGTTTCGTTTGCAAAAGTTGAGGTTACGTGCGAACCAACGTCTACAGGTGTTGGTCGTACCTTCCACCTTGACAAGGTTATCTTTAAGGAGTAGGTTCTAGCCTATGACTGAACTACTGATAGCAGCTTGGGCGGTAGCCTGCGTATTAACGGCCATAGAAGAACTATTAATATCCTTAGGAAAATGGAGGGGCTTACTTGCCCTCTCTATGAGCACAGTAGCGTGCCTAGTTCTTATGCCTATGGGCTGGGAACAGATCTTCTACGTACTAGCTGCCTCTTTCCTAGGACTAACCTCATCGGTAATTATTGAGAACCTTGTAACAGGGACGCCAGAACGAGTAGTTCGCGGTTTGCCAAGAAGGGTTCCACCACTATAGAGTCTGTCCTCCAAGAAGGAGGAGACTATGAAGTCACCATATTCAGACCCCAACTTATCACTTCGTGCTAGGGGTCTTTTTGCGTACTACGTTGAAGTAGGCCGAGTTTTATCGGCTGAAGAAATGTCTGCATCAGTTCCTGAAGGACGCGATGCAATTAGAAACGCTATGTCAGAGCTAAAGTTCCATAGGTACATTAAAGCTGTCCGGCATCAAGATAACTCTGGACAATGGCGTACAACACTGAAATTCACCGACGACGGATTTTCAGGCGTTCTATACATAGGTAGTGATACAGTAGCTAGTACTAGTGATCTATCTACTAGTGATTTAAATATAGATACAGTTACTAACGTAACTGTATCTATAGGGGCTGCGCCCCAAAAAGAGAAAGGAAAAGTTGCTGTGGGATGGCCAGGACTCGGAGATAACACAACCCCGGAAAAACCAAAACGCCGGTTTGCTTTAGAAACAGAAGACGACTCAGGATCTGTAGGTAAAGTCAGCCCTCTGAAAGTTGGAGGTGCTCGACCAAAGAAAACCAAAGTAGAGCGTGAGTCTAGAAACCGTATTAATATTCCTGAAGAGGATTGGATTGCCAGAGACCTTTGTGCAGAGTTCTACGACTTGCTAGCCGAGGTAAATAACGGTTCTCCAAACCAGATGAACGCAAAGCACCTTGCAACTTGGATTAACAAACGGATCGGGGAAGGTGTTCAAGCTATCTCGATTCTAAAGGGCATGAGGATGTTCTTTGCGGATCCAAGAATGTTTCACGACATTGGTGTAGGTTTGCCGATCTACCAAAGGTTTATGAAGTACTACGGAACTATTCACGGAGTTGTCAGCCAAGTTGCGGAGTCCACAAAGTTGGACGAAGATACTCTGGCTCATCAGGAGAAGTTACTTAAGATGTTGGAGGGGTGATGTATAACATTTCAGAGTTGCCAGGAACAGTACGGGCACAGATCAACGGGGCTAACCTCCCAATGAAAACCATTGGGTGGGAGTTCTCCGATATTGAGCCCTCCGATTCCTTGGACAAGGTCAAGATGTGGGTCGAAATGGTTAAGTCGGGGAAGATTATCCAGGCAGCCGGAAACCCTAATTGCGGCCGTGGATTGCTCCTGGTAGGTGAACCAGGTCACGGCAAGACTACTCTCGCCTCTACGGCCCTCCAGGAGCTTATTAGGGGTATGTCTAGGGAGGCCTGGGGGTTGCCAGATTTGAACCCAAAGCGCCCAGCCATGTTTATGGACTATCCAAAGCTTCTTAGGATCCAGAAGGCTCAGTGGTCAGAGTTCGATGACGCCACCGAAACTATGATCAATGGGATCTACGGAGAGGGTCCCAGAGAATATAACGTTCGAACATTTGTTCTAGACGATCTTGGCAAGGAGCACAGAACCACCACCGGTTGGGCAGAGAACACATTTGATGCTTTACTACGTTCTAGGTTTAATGCTGGTTTTCCAACTATCGTTACAACAAACGTTCCTCTAAAAAGTTGGGGAACGGTGTATGGCGAAGCTATGGGTAGTTTTGCATACGAAGCTTTCATTCCAATTGACATAATAGCGAGAGGGGATCGACGTAGATGAGGACAACAATGACTTACTGGAAAGCAATGCAACTGTTTCTTTCAGAGACAGGTGTTCATGAGGTAGAGATCAACATGTCTTCTCTCAAGTTGCGCTGCAACTGTGACGGGTTTGGGTTTAGAAACTCTTGCAAGCACACACGATTCGTTAGAACTCGGATGGATGAGAATGATGGCGTTTACCCAACTGCCATCTCCAGCAAAGCTTCTAAAATCGATGCCGCTGTGGCAAACAAAGATCCAAAAGCTTTTAGAAACCTGTTGATTAATTACGGCAAAATTGAAGTGCTGTAACTATGCGTGGGGGCGATATATCTAACGAGGTTCCTCCAAGAATTGTAGTAACTCTAGACTGCATTCTTGATAAGAGACCTAATGTTAAAAAAGTTTTGGGCATACCGGTATTTAGTGAAGAGTCGACTTATAACCGACAGCAGCTTTCTTTCTTTTGGCGTTTTGCAGAGAAGTTTAGCTATCGCTTAGAATTAGTTGGCTTTGGTTATTCGCAAAAAGAGATGGATGAAGTTCTAGAAGATTTAGACAACATTGGGACAAATCCGTTTAACTATGCAGTTGCATATCCTGGCGTAGCAGACCTGGTAGCGGAACTTCCTTACAGGCCAGAACTTTATGGAGTTGTGGATATTCCAGAACGTGGTCTACGATACGGCAGCAAGTACATTGATACGGGGGGGAAGGTTTAATGGCAGCAGATAATGAGGTTAGGTTAATCTCAAGAGCTGTCCGTACACGTGACATCTCTCCTCTACTAGAAGCTGGTGTATCAGACGACTGGTTCTTTGTAGATGAGAATCGTCAGGTATGGAGATTCCTACGACAACACTGGACTAAGTATCAGGAAGTACCTACAGCGGTTACTGTCCTCGATAACTTCCCCACATATCGTTTGCTTGCTGTAGACGACACTCTTGAATATCTTTTAGATCAACTAGTTGAGTACCGTAAACGTCAGCATGCAATCACCGTTGTTCAAGATGCTTCTGAGGCTATTGCTAGCGGTGATCACAACGCTGCTATTGCAGTACTAAGCCAAGGTGTTGCAAAGTTAATCGATGAGGGTGTTCGTGAGTCGGGGGATATTGATCTAACCGATAACGCCACCAAACGATTTGACGATTACACAAATATTAAGACACGTCCAAATGGTTTACTAGGATTTGCTACAGGTTTTAAAACTATTGACGAAGCAACTGCTGGACTACAACCAGGACAACTTGTGACGATTATTGCGCCACCTAAGACCGGTAAGTCAGTACTTGCAATGCAGATGGCAGTCAACGTTCATAGAGACGGTTTCGTTCCTATGTTCCAATCCTTTGAGATGACCAACTTAGAGCAGCAGCAACGACACGACTCGATGCGTGCTCGCATTGCACACTCCCGGCTCATTCGCGGGGCCCTAACTAAAGCTGAAGAAGATCGTTACATGGCTGAGTTGAAGGCTATGGAAGAGATGCACAAGTTTTATCTGACCGACTCTGTATCTGCAATGACTGTTACTGGTCTTGCTGCAAAGATCGATAAGATCCGTCCAGACATCGTATTTGTAGACGGTGTGTATTTGATGACTGATGAGGTTACGGGAGAATCTAACAGCCCTCAAGCACTCACCAACATCACTCGTAACCTTAAGCACTTAGCTATGTCTAAGAAGCTTCCTATCGTTATCTCTACTCAGGTTCTGTTGTGGAAGATGAAGAAGCGACAGGTATCAGCAGATGCCATTGGCTACTCATCATCTTTCTATCAAGACTCTGATGTGATCCTTGGTTTGCAAAAGCAAGACGAGGAAGATGACACATCTCGTGAACTACGTATTGTTGCAAGCCGTAACTGCGGACCGGCTACAAGTGATCTGCTATGGGACTGGGAAGAGGGGAAGTTCGAGGAGTATGGATCTCTATTTGGAATCAGTACCGTTTGATGGAACGCAGGCATGTAAGTCGGTGGATCCTGAGATGTTCTTTCCAGAAGACTATGACGACAAAGCAGCCGTGCTACAAGCAAAAGCTATCTGCCAAAGCTGTCCTTTAACCTCAGCGTGCCTGGTGTATGCG
>Ga0315903_10006700_pt1 | contig 14622 bp, 8 predicted proteins | sample LakEriMetagenome_7_FD_203524 | JGI IMG/M metagenome (GOLD analysis project Ga0315903, IMG submission 203524) | Freshwater fungal communities from buoy surface, Lake Erie, Ohio, United States - Buoy 2 MA119 | ecosystem: Environmental > Aquatic > Freshwater > Lake | place: USA: Lake Erie, Ohio...
GTTTTTTAAAGAAAGATTGAAAGGTGAATAAGTAGCTGCCTTCTTCAATTCCTAGTCTTCCGCGAAGCGTAAGTGGTTCTGTAGTGCCTGATCGGATCTTGAGCGTGCCGCTTCCTTTTCCTTTAATCTCGTCTCCGGTGAGTTCGTCTAGTACCACTTTAACTTGCACCAATGGATTTGCCGTTAGTTCCAGGTCAAATAAAATGTTATCACCGCTTCTTTCGTAATCTTCGCTCTCTATCTCTTTTCCGAATTTTCTCTCTACTAAAAAATCGGCAGTACCGCTTTCTCGTCCGGTACCCGGTGGCAGTGTTACGTAACTACTGTCTTTTTCTGAAGCCGTTGCATTGAGCGTCATGACCATATCACTTTGCGGACCGCGCAATTGTAACAGGGCCGTTCCTTTTACATTTCCATAGAACAGATCGTTATCGGCGCGGGTTGTATAGAGTAGTTGCACAGGCCGGTTTTCTTGTTCGCCGCGTGTACCAGGTTTGCGCGTCGATACATCCAGGTCGTAAAACAGGTCGTAAAATGATTGGTGATCGATGCCTCCTGTAATGTAAATGGGATTTTGGGTAATGGTATCGCGAAGAACTAGTCCGTTCAATTCAATTCGGGTGGGCGTCAGTTCGATCTCCTTGTCTTCAATCCGGTAATAACATTGGGTATAGTTAACGCGCAGACCGGCGTTGCTCAGCAGGCCTTTTCCGGTTACGGCCGGTCGGTTCAGGTCTCCGCCAATTATCACATCACCGGTTAAATAGCCTGTAATATCACTAAAAAGATCTCCTAAGAATCGCTCAAGCAACTTAATGGGGTATTGCTGTGTGTTGAGTGAGATCTTATTTTTTTCGCTAAGGGAGTCGTTCGTATACAGTTGCATATCGAACGATAGCCGTTCTTGCTGGTTGAGGGTCGAACCTCGTGCTGTGATTATGCCGCTCTGTTGATCAAACGAAAGCTGAGCGCTAAGTTCACCGATCGAATCATTATCGAGTCGCAGTAAGCGAGTAGTGATTGGTCCGCTATTGATATGCAAGTTGCCGATCGGATCTTCTATGAATAGTTTACCCGATACTACACCCTCAAGGCGATTGTCGGGCAGTACATAGGGGGCAACATCATTCAGATTGATATTGGAGAACTCTAAGCTGATTCTGTCCTTTTGATCGGTCTCTTTAGCCAACGTGCGCAGTCGTACTTGTTGTTCCCCTTCGTATAAGAATAAATTTCCGCTTACCGGGCTATTTTTTCTAAGCACCAATTCGCCCTCCTCGCCAAGTGTCCACAGTTTACCATTGATCGTAAAGTCGGAAGGATCCCAATGCAGGGCAAAGCCGTCTTTGAAGGTGGTCACTAATGCATTCAGGTTAAGTTTTTCAACGCCGCTGCCTTTGCCTGAACGCAGTTGTATTCTTGATGAGTCATTACTGGCGCTAAACTGCAAGGTGATGGGCGGTAATGACACCGTATCGTTGAACGTGAACTGTGAAACACTTCCCTCTAAGCGTAGTTGATCATAGGTCGCTGCACTGTTAATGACGATCCGCTCGGCCTTATATTGTTCGTAGCGTAGTTCGGGTATGGTAGCCTGCAACGAAAAGTTGTTATCGGCAGCAGACCAAAAGCCCTCAATACTGCTGTAGTTTAATCCTGACCAACCGGGTGCTATGGCTGTTAAAAAAGGTCCTGCCAAAGAGGTCTGTACCGAAAAGTCTAGTCGAGTATCAGGGGCCAACGATGTCGGGAGTGTAAATTGCGAAGGATAGTAGCGGGCTAAAAAATGTTGTCCAATCAAACCGATCTCATGTAGTTGATATTGTCCTTTGAGGTGTATATTAAATTCATTGGAGAGGATGGAAATGTTTTTTTGTGATGCCGTGTTGCTTACCTGTATGATAAGGGAATCTAGCGGAAGTAGTTCCTCTTTGACGGTAATAGCGGCATTACGAAAAGCCAGTGTTGCCTCTAGTTGACTTGCGTCTTGGTATTGTATGTCTGACTCGATTTGCCCGGAGAGTTGAATATCTTTTGCCGAGAGTTGAAGTTCTTTAAGAGAGGCTTTTTCGACGATGCCTGAAATATGAAGATTCTTTACGTTGTTATTAGCATACAAAGTTGCTTCGAGAGGCCCTGTTAGTAAATGCTCATCTTGGATACGGGTTTTAATGCGGAGTGTTTGATCTTTAAGCGACCCCTCTATTCGAATGTTATGGTAGGTGTAGTCGTTATACGCCACAGCGCCAATAGTACCCTCGAAAGTTGATATAGCATCTGACCACTCTAGGCCCCGGCCTTGAGCGCTGCCTTTAAAATCAATGCGACCCAATGAGGCTACACCACTCAACGCACCTAGGTCAAAGGCGAAAAGCTCTACCGCACCCTCGTACTCCGGAGGTCGATTGGCAGGTAGCTTAACGAGGAGTTTGGTGCCTACAGAACCCAGGCCTGTTTGCCAGTTTCCGTTGGCAGTAAATTGTTGTTGCTGGCCAGTGAGTGAACCCTGAAAGCGTAGATAGCGAAGTCGGGAGAGGGCTGTGTTTTTTTGTTGAGCTAATGAGGGTATAAAAAATACTAGGTCCTCATACGAGGTGTTCAGACGTTTTGCCTGCAGCGTGAATGATCTTTTTTTAGCATTCTTTAGGTTGCGAAGTTGTAGGTCTCCCTGTAAGAAGCTCTCACTACCTGCTTGTAATAAAATATTATTGATGTCTAGATCAGCAGCATTACCACTAATGCGGGCTTTTAGTTGTACATCTTTATTTAATGCAGCGGCGGCAGGATAGAAAAACGCAATGTCTTTGCTGCTAATAAGTGAATGGAAGATCTGCATCTCCAATTGAGCGGCATCTCCCAACGATGTTTGTAGGGGGGGTGTAGGAAATCGAAGTTGGGTACGCTGCTCCACGACACTATGATTGGTTTGTAACAAGAAGCTATCTAATGATATGCTGCCAGGCATCCATTCAATCTTACTGCGTAGCTTTTTTATGGCAAATCCACTGCGTTCCTTTGCATTCAATGTAAGGGTGCTTTGTAGCGTATCTCCTTTGAGTGCCGTGTTGCTGAGTAGCAAGTCTAGTTCGTCAATGGCTGGTTGTGCAGCATCGAATAAGCCGGGAATAAGTTTTCGCCCCTGTACGGTAATAACAAAGCTTCCTTTTCTTATGTCAATGCGACCTAGTTGAAGATTGGGCAAGGCAACTGAAAAAAATGAACCCATCCTGTCACTGGTTTTTTGGGGAGAAAACTTCTCGTTTTTCGCCAAAGAAGGGGCTTTTAAGGCAGCAAATTGATTCCAGTTCAGTTTTGGTTTATCTATTAGTAATGAGTGGATGCGAATAGATTTGCTTTCGGTCGAGAGGCGATCGGCTTGTAACTCTACTTTTTCTACACGGGCGTGTAGGGAGTTACCTTCCCAGTAGTCTGTTCGTTCGAGGCGGATGGAGCGAAGCGATAGGTGGTGCAGGTGCAGTGGTGTCGATTTATTCGAAGATTGGCTGCTAGCTGATGCGCCTTTCGTGAAATAATCAATAATAAATTGATGACGCCATGTACTGTCGGTGCGATATAGTCTAATAAATGCATCTTCTAGTTGTACATGTGTCAGGTCAATACTGTCCTTGATAAAAAACCAGTCGGTAAGTCGCAGTTGCAATTGTTGCGCGTATACGATAGTATCCTGCTGGCGATCCATCACCAGCAGGCCTTGTAGTGAGAATCGGTCTAATAGTGAGAACGAAACCCGGTTCACCGCTATTTGAGTCTCTAGTTTTTTGGAAAGTACAGAGGCTACCTTTTTCCCCAACCAGCTTTGCACGGCTGGGGTCTTTAGTAGCAAAAAAACGCTGCAAAGCAATAGCAACACAGTAAGGACTGCCCATTTTACTATTTTAGCTGCTGTTTTCAGAAAAAAACGTTGATTGTAAAATTAGTGAAAGAGCCCCAGTAAGATTGGTTAAATTGCTTAAAATCGAACGTATGAAACGCTTGCTTTTGTTTGCTTTCTCCTTACATAGTTTATGGGTGGCAGCCCAAATGTCCGCATCGTTGCCTATTTCATCTTCTGGGCGCTATGTGTTGGTGGTTCATGGCGGAGCCGGCACCATTAGTAAAAATCTAATGACACCAGAGCGCGAAAAAAAATATCATGAAGCCCTAGATAACGCGTTGCGTGTAGGAGCAGCTATTTTAGAAAGGGGCGGATCTTCACTTGACGCGGTTGAGGCCTCCGTTCGTGTGCTTGAGGACAATCCCCTCTTTAATGCGGGTAAGGGAGCTGTATTTACAGCTGAGGGTATTAATGAGTTAGATGCGGCTATCATGGAGGGGGCCACTTTACGAGCCGGCTCTATTGCAGGCGTACGAACGATTCGTAATCCTATTTCCGCAGCCCGTGCCGTTATGGAGCGGTCCGAGCACGTGCTCTTGACCGGGCAAGGAGCCGAGACTTTTGCTAAAGAGCAAGGCTTAACGATGGTTGACCCATCTTATTTCTATACGTCCGAAAGATGGGAATCGTTGCAGCGGGCTAAAAAAAGAGATTCACTGGCTGCTACCGGTACACCCAACCATAGTGCCTCTCTATTATTAGAGCAGCAAAAGAGTCGTTATGGTACCGTAGGGGCGGTTGCCCTCGACCAGCAAGGTCACCTAGCAGCTGCAACGAGCACCGGCGGTATGACCAATAAGAAATGGGGTAGGGTGGGCGATGCGCCCATTATTGGCAGCGGTACTTATGCTAACGATAACACGGTGGCCATAAGTTGTACGGGATGGGGAGAGTACTTTTTGCGACTGGTAATGGCCAAGTCGATCAGTGATCGTATGGAATTTGGGCAACAGCCTTTACAACAGGCTGCCGATGAAATGGTGCTGCGACAACTACCTGCACTCGGTGGAGACGGTGGATTAATTGCTGTAGACAAGCAAGGGAATATCACCATGCCCTTTTGTACAGAGGGTATGTACAGGGGTTACATCAAAAAAGAAACGGCGACAGGTCTCGTACAGACAAAGACATTCATCTTTAAGTAATACGGCGATTAAAATTTATGACCGAAGGTGATCATTACACGGCTTCCGCGGGCATCTATCCGCGCGCCTTCCACGGCCTGTTGAGAAAGACGGTAGGCGTAGTGAGCGTCTTTGCCCGTGGTATGTACAAAGGTCACATCAATAAAGTTGCCTTTATTTCGATAGCCAAGTCCGCCGCTAAGTTGTACACGCCGTCCTCTTGGCGAATAGCTCTCGCGATAGGGATTTCCCAGTAAGGCCACTCCAGCTCTGGTCATCAGCGTGGTAAATTTTAATTCGCCACCTACCCGAAGGTTGAGAGCGCTTCGAAACGAATTGTCAATGGTTTCGTTGAGTTCTTTAAAGTAGTTACGAGTTGTTTGGCTATTGTCGATTTCGGGGTCTACGCGAAAAGAAGAGGCGCTGTAATTGACATATTCCAGGTCTGCTGTCAGAAATCCTTTCTGTCTGGTTACGTCCTCTGTTTCGTTGATCACGTACGACCCACTTACCAAAAAGCGATAAGGCGTCAAGTGAAAGTAAGTGAATTGGGCATCTTCTCCATTGGTAAATAGCGAAGAGCTTTGTGTTTGAACGCCCTTATAGTTTTCGGTATCTGTGGTTACAGAAGCTGAGTAAATGTCGGTAAGACGCAGCCAGGTTGGCGTGTGAAAGGCCACCCCAAATCGCCAAAAAGGGGCAGGACGATAGATCATCCCGACTTTAAGATTTAATCCATTTCCGTTGGTCTCCAGCCGCTGTTCGAGCGTTGCATAATCGAAGTTGTTCAAATCTTGTGTTGCATCCGCCTCTGTAAAGGTGCTGGTGCGGTTGTAAAAGATAAAAGGAATGCCCAAGGTAAATCCAAAATAGATCTTCTCGTTCACCGATCCTCCATAGCCAAGTGCCAACTCATTGATGGCTCCGCGGCTGCGAATAGAATTTTCTTGTAAAAGTCCCGAAGAAGCAGTGGCCCTGGTCTTATAACGAAAGTTCCCAGTGCTTCCCCCGCCAATGGTATCGATCCAGTACGTATTAAAGGCCAGGCTGCTTCCAAAGGGAAAGTCCTGTGCTACTCGATTGGCATCGCCTATCGATCCTATCTCTTCTAGAAAACGCTGTGAATAGGAATGGCGGGTATTTAGGCCTCGATACAATAAGTTATTGCTAAAGGTGGCGGTTTGGTTAAGCGCTATGGCAAAGGCGCCCGTTCTTTTTTGCTCGGCCTTTTTTCCTATTCCATGTTCCTGAAATTGTGTACCCGTTACCAGGCCGATAGTGCCAAATCCCAAGTTGCCACGCTGTTCGGTCTCAGTTCTACCCAAGTAAGTGGTTTTGTTACGGAGGCGCTGATAAGCGGGTGACAGAGTCAGGTCTCCGGTCTTGTAAAATCCAAGTCCGGCCGGATTTACGAATAGCGCAGAAAGATCGCCACCCAGCGAAGCCATGGCCCCTCCAATAGCTTGCTGGCGGGCCGTCCCATTCGGCTGGGTCCAGGCATATCGAAGCGCATCGTCGGGTTCTTGAGCATGGGTTACTGACAAGAGGAGTACGAAACTGATCGATAACGAAAAATTCTTTACAGGTAGCATGTTGTGTAGATCAAAAGAGTCCAATGGAAGATCAGAATCTTCTAACAGGAGCACTGCTACCCGAAGAGGAATTCGATGAATTAGTATTGACTGGGGAGGATACGGGCGATCCACCCGAAACGCCTCCCGGGCTGCCCCCATTAAAGGCTTCTCGCAGCGCATTGCCTCTAGTGCTGGAGCCGGGATTTCGTGACGTTCCGTAGGGGATATAGTTGCCACCTGTACTCGTGTTTTGCTGGATCATCTTGAGATTGACAGGCGCTTGCTGATAGCTTCCTAGATTATAAACACGAGGACGTGTATATATATTTTTTACCGGTGCTTGAGCAATAGCTACTGGAAAAAAATAGGGATTGTAAAAATAATTCCAAGAAACATACGGGTTTAGTGCAGGCGCAAAAAACTGATTATAACCTAGCGACCAGCGTTCGAAAGTGTACCAGTCATCGAGGTCATTCCAGCGATTGCGATTGCGAATGCGCATTCGTAAGAATCGATCTTCCTCGTCTTCTTCGTAGTAACGCACCCGGCGTGTCTCTGTTCGTTGCACACGAACATACTCGGCTTCGGGTCTGGCAGGAGAGAAGTAAACGTCGTCCGGTGTCTGACCGGTCTTATAGGCAGTACTGCAGCCAGCCAGCAACAGCACGCAACATACTAAAAGAGGCGAGGTTGTTTTCATAGCCGAAGTGGTTAATTTTGTATTCCTGAACAAAGTTCGGCATCTTGCGATGATATCGTAGGCCGGGCTGTTAAAAAAAAGGTAAACCCGGCCGGCGCCACTATCCGCTTATGAGTAAAGAGATTACATCCAGAAGCACCGACTACTCCCAATGGTACAACGATCTGGTGATAAAGGGAGAACTGGCCGATTATTCTGCAGTGCGAGGCTGCATGGTCATAAAGCCCTATGGCTTTGCCCTTTGGGAAAATATGCGAGACGTCTTAGACAAGATGTTCAAGGACACCGGTCACGTCAATGCCTACTTTCCGTTATTTGTTCCCAAGAGTCTTTTTGAGGCCGAAGAAAAAAATGCCGAGGGCTTTGCCAAGGAGTGTGCTATCGTTACTCATTATCGTTTAAAAGCCGACCCCGATCGTCCCGGCAAGTTGATGGTCGATCCAACTGCCAAGCTCGAGGAAGAGCTTGTGGTTCGACCCACCAGCGAGGCCATCATTTGGAATACGTACAAAAATTGGATACAATCCTATCGTGATCTTCCTATTTTGGTCAACCAATGGGCCAATGTGGTACGTTGGGAAATGCGCACCCGTCTTTTTTTACGTACGGCCGAATTTTTATGGCAAGAGGGGCATACCGCGCATGCTACTCGACAAGAGGCCCTCGACGAAACCGTCAAAATGCTAGAGGTGTATGCCGATTTTGTAGAGAACTATATGGCCGTGCCTGTTATTAAAGGTGTCAAAACTCCCCAAGAACGTTTTGCCGGAGCCGAAGACACCTATTGCATCGAAGCACTGATGCAAGATGGTAAAGCGTTGCAAGCAGGTACTTCTCATTTTTTGGGTCAGAATTTTGCCAAGGCTTTCGAGGTTAAGTTTAGCGATCGCGACAATAAGCTCGATTACGTTTGGGCCACCAGTTGGGGAGTCAGCACTCGACTAATTGGTGCATTGGTGATGGCGCACAGCGATGATGAAGGGCTGGTGCTTCCGCCCCGTATCGCTCCGCTGCAGGTAGTGATTGTTCCCATCTACAAAGGCGATGAACAAAAGGGGGCTATTGATGCCTGCGTACATGAGTTGATGCAATCATTAAAGCCCATGGGTATTCGTGTCAAATACGATGATAACGACAATGCCCGTCCGGGATGGAAATTTGCCGAGTATGAGATGAAAGGTGTTCCCATTCGTTTGGCCATTGGAGCTCGTGATCTAGAGAATAAGGTAGTTGAATTGGCACGACGCGATACCCGCGAGAAGTCAACGGTGCCGTTAGAGGGACTTGCGGAACGAATACAACAATTGCTAGAAGAGATTCAGCAGCAACTTTTCAACAAGGCACTGGCTTATCGTAACGACCATATAACGGATGTTGATACCTGGGATCAATTTGTTTCGCTCCTCGACACTAAAGGCGGTTTTATGGCGGCTCATTGGGACGGCACGGCCGAGACCGAAGAAGCCATCAAAGAAAAGACCAAAGCCACCATCCGCTGTATTCCATTAGATAATAAGCAAGAAGCTGGCTATTGTATTTTAACGGGTAAACCCTCTGTGCAGCGCGTGCTATTTGCCAGGGCTTATTAAAAATGACAAATTTCGAATCGCCATTTGCAGCCGGTAAGGTGTTGCTAATCGACAAGCCATTGGGTTGGACATCCTTTGATGTGGTCAGAAAACTTAGGCATCTTATCCGTATCAAGAAAATCGGTCATGCAGGTACTCTCGATCCACTTGCTACCGGTCTGCTAATTGTTTGCACCGGAAAGTTTACCAAGCGCATTAATGAGTTTATGGCGCAAGAAAAAGAGTATACTGGCACTATTACGTTGGGAGCGGTTACACCAAGTTATGATCTTGAAACCGAGCCAGTAGATCATCGCGACATTGGTCATATTTCGTTGGCTAAAATACAAGAGGCGATGCAGCTTTTTATCGGGTCGATCTTACAGGTTCCGCCCGCACACTCTGCCATCAAAGTAAAGGGTAAGCGTGTGTATGAAATGGCTCGAAAGGGACAGTCTGTAACGCTCGAGCCACGCCGCATCACCATTTCTTCTTTTGAGGCCGTGCAGTACAATGAAGGAGTATTGCACTTTAGAGCAGTCTGTTCTACTGGAACCTATATTCGAAGTTTGGCGCACGATCTGGGGGCTGCGCTTCAGTGTGGCGCTTATCTAAGTTCGTTGCGAAGAACTCGGATTGGGGCCTTCGCAGTCGAGGAGGCGCAAACACCTGAGCAGTTTGAGCGATCGCTCAGCGCCTGATGGCAATAACGCATAGACGGTAATAATCTATAGAATAAAGGGATAGTTGATGCCCAATTGAAACTGGTCCATATCACTCCATCTCTTATAGCCAAACCATTTGTTTTGATACGCCGCATTAACAGGCGAGGGGCTTGGATCTTTTGCTTTAACAGAGTAGTCGAGTCTTATTACAAAATAGGTAAAGTCTATACGAAGCCCACTGCCGACGCCCACCGCTAAGTCTTTGCCCAGTCGTTGTAGGGAAAACACTTCTTCTGGTTTTCTTCCGGGGGCTTGTTTTACATACCAAATGTTTCCGATATCGGTAAATAGCGCGCCGTTGATCTTAAATCCAGCAAGGCTAAAGAAAGGAAAACGATATTCGAGGTTGGCCTCGAGTTGTAAGTCTCCATAACGCTCGGGTAAACCGTTGTTGCCGTACGATTGTATAGAGGAGCCAGGCCCCAGTTTACGAAGACCCCAAGCACGCATACTATTGGGGCCGCCTGCAAAATATTGGCGGTATAGCGGCAAGTTAAATCGCTTGTTCGGATTGACTGTGTTATCGAATTCATAGCCCGCTCCGACAAAAAAGCGCATGGCAATGGCAGAGCGTCGCATGCTAATCTTAGTGGCAAGATCCAGGTCCACTTTTACAAAGCGAAAAAGCTGGCTGTCTAAGAAAGGGGTTCGAATCAGCCCGGTTAGCAATCCGGATTCTTCTATGTTAAAGCGAAAATTAGTAATTCGGTTATGGCGTTGGCGCGACAGAAGAACACCGGCCGTAACAGATGAGATAAGTCCATCCACAAAAATATTTTTTAGCAGTGCATTGCTGGCAATCAACTCCTCTAGTTTCGCTCTTCGTGCGATAGCATTGTATTCGATGTTGGGTAAACGCAAGGTGAACAGCGCGTTTCGGTGCCGAAAATCGTAACCCCAGGCAGCGCTGTACGACGATAGATTAAAGAGTTCTCTTCTTTCGGTATTGGCCACGTTAAAGGACAATACCGATTTAAAATTTTCTCTCCATGCACTAGGCAGCCAGTTAGTGCGGGGAATGGCGCGTGGAAAATAGAGGTTGTGGGTAATGGCGAGCTGGCGGGTTTGAATAAAGTTAATGTCGTTGACGCGGTCGCGTCCGGTTTCTACTCCGAACCGAACACTGGTGTTCGATTGAATGGCCCTGCGGGCCCAATTCCGATTTTGCAATCCGAGGTTAAGGGCAATACCAAACAGGTTACCCGATATCAAACTTTGGTTGCTACTTCCTTCGAGTGTTGCGTTATTGCTATACTTCCGTGCAGGAGTTAGCCGTATCAGCAGGTCGGTGGTATCGGAGCCCGGTCTTGAGCGGGGTTCTATGTTGATGAGGCGCCAAGCACCCATGGCGCTGAGTTGATTTAGGGTCTTAAAATAGTTACGCTGGTCATAGAGATCGCCTTTGTAAAAAAAGATCTTCTCTCTAAAAATACTCGGATGGAATAGGGGTCGATAAGAGATCAGCTGTAGTCCACTACGGGTAAGTGTTTGGGCGTTAAGTCCAGCCGTGTCGCTGGTAAAATCCGGATAGATATCGATTGAGCCGATAAAGTATTTCGTCAGTTTGCTGCTGTCAAATCCAGGGCGCAGCCTGATTTCAAGATTAGCTTTGGGATGTAGCCGCTTGTTGTCGATATCGGCCAATATGCGTAGTTGCTCAAGGGGGTCCGTTGTGGGAGCCAACAAACGAACATCGAGCGTATCCCACACACCTAGCAGCTCTTCGCGCGTAAAGCGCAAGTAACCGTTGTTGCGATAGAGGTCGACCAGTCGATCTAACTCGGCAGAGATCGATGTTTTAGAAAAAGGTTCTCCTTTTTTGATCTTACTTTCAGCAAGCGAAGACAGGGTAAGGCTTTGTAGGGCTTCGTTACGAATGGCGTAGCGCACCGAGTCGAGTACCACCTGCGGTCCGGGCGTTACCTGAAAATGAACAGAAGTTCGCAACTGATCCTTTCCCACAGGCTCTACGATGGTGTCGTAGTGAATCTGTCCCAGAAAATAACCCTGCGATCCTAATAGGTTTTGCATGTAAAGAATGGAGCGTTCTACAGCGGTGCTGTCAAAGACCGGTGGGGTTTGTATCTCCTTTACAAACAGCTTTGAGACGGAACGTACCGTAAGGCTGTCATCTAGTTGATCTTTTAGGCGATCCTCGAGGTTCTGTCGCGCCTCATCCGTGAAGTTTCCATTGACTTTTATAGTAGTTTTGAATACAAAGGGTTTTCCTTTTGGATAGTTCTTCGGAATCACCCCGCAAGCACCCAGCCCCAAAAGGATGACTGTCGAGAGTAGTGCGAACGCCAACGAAAACCGGGAGGGCTTGCCTTCGTGCATGAAAAAAAATTATGCTAGTTAAGTCAGTTATCAAAGATATTCAAAGTTTAGCCCTTAAAAAATATAGAGAGCAGACAGGTTGCTATTTAGCAGAGGGGCCAAAGCTGGTCGAGGAGCTGTTACTCTATCATCAACAGCAGCTCGTTTCTCTTTACGCCTTGCCCGAATGGATTGAGATGCATCAAAAGCGGTGGCCATCTGTGGCAGTGACGTCTATCACCGAAGCTGAATTAACCAGAATTTCTCAGTTGCAAACACCGCACCAAGTGTTGGCGGTAGTCCGATTGCCTCACCACGAGGCTCCTGTGGCAGCCAGTCGTTTTACGCTGGTCTGTTGTGGCTTACAAGATCCCGGTAACCTGGGAACCATTATCAGAACTGCCGATTGGTTTGGGGTAGATCAGATCGTGTGTAGCCGCGATACGGTCGATTGCTTTAATCCTAAAGTTGTGCAGTCTACGATGGGCAGTATTTTTAGAATGCCGGTGCATTACGTAGAACTTGAGTCATGGCTGAATCGTTCAGGAAACGTAACGATACTGGCTGCTACAATGGAGGGCAAAGATGTTCGTACCCTATCTCCACTCCAAGAGGCCATTCTGCTGGTAGGAAACGAATCGGCCGGTATTCCCGCCTCGCTGCTACAAAATGCCAATCAGTTAGTTTCCGTTCCGGGAAAAGGAAAGGTTGAATCGCTGAATGCTTCGGTGGCCGCGGGCATCTTGCTGTCTTATCTCAGGTAAAGCGTATGGCTTTTACTGGACTGATCTTTTTGACCAGCCAAGACGGAATTAGTAATAATAAAAATGAGCTAACCATAGTGCCAGCTGCTATGGTGATTACCTGCCAGGGGATGATTTTGACAGCCGCTTTGTCTACGAAGTAAGCAGCTTCATCGAGGGTAATAAATCCGGTTTTTTCTTGCAGCCACAGTAGTACTAATGCAATCGAGGTGCCGATGAGTACTCCCCGTATTGTAATCCAGAGCCCAAATCGTAAAAAAATTCGCTGCACGAGCCAATCGGTGGCTCCCATAGCCTTGAGAATACCAATCATTTTGATTCGTTCGAGTACTAAGATGAGTAAACAGCAGATCAGATTGATTAGAGCTACTACCGTCATAAAGCCGATCAGTACATTGCGTGTAAGATCTTGCATTTGCAACCAGTCGAAGAGTTGTGGTGAAACTTCTTTTACCGAAATAGCATCCCAGGTAGCCGGAAAATCGGGCAAAGCGTAGAGTGTGTTGGCGGCTTGCTCCATGGTGCGCGGGTCGTTTAAAAATAACTCGTAACCACCTACCTGATCGGGATCCCATTGATTGAGCTGGCGGATCAGTTTTATGTCGCCAATGGCAAAAAGCTGATCATAATCTTCGATACCTGTTTTGTAAATGCCTGACACGCGCATTTTTTTGGCAGCAGGTGCACTGCCCTCTCTAATAAAATACAGTAGAAGCGAATCTCCCGTCTTTACTTGCAACCGCTGCGCGCTATACCGGGAGAGTAGCAAATCGCGGCTGAATCCGCTACCTGTTAGGGTGGGGAGCCCCCCTTCTTCTAAAAACGGAGCCAGCTGTTTGAACTGCTCGGGGCGGTCGAGCCCCTTTAGCATAACTCCTTCCATTTGCTCGCGGGTCTTGAGCAGCCCGTAGCGAGTAGCGAAGGGATGTACGGAGTGTACGCCAGGTTGTTGCCGAAGGGTTTGTAGCAACGCTTCGTTATGACGAATAGGGATTTCTTCGGCAATAATGGCTTTGCCGGGCTGTTTTTCTTGAATACGAATGTGCCCCCAAAAACTAAATACCTTTTCGCTGATCCGCTGCTGAAAGCCCTCGGCTAGTGCCACAGTGATGATCATCACGGCTACGCTTATAATAGTAGCGCCTAACGAAATGCGTATCACCAAGCCCGAGAAACGATTGGTTGGGCTGGCTTGAATTCGGTCGGCTATAAAGGAAGCTGTGTTCATAGGGCGAGATAGCGACTCAAAAATAAGCGCCTCCGACTAGAATTACTGCTCCTTTTTTAGCTACTTTGCTTTTCAAGTAAAATGATGATGCGCTCAATTTTTTTTATTTACCTGTTGCTGGCTGCTTTTTTGTTGCGTGCCCAGGCTCCTGAGAGAATCGTTCGGCCTTTTATTCGATCTGTAAAGTTGTTTAAAGCGGGTGATCAGACCGCATCTCCGGTTCTTTATCTGGGACAGCCCGATCAGTTAGAGCTTCATTTTGATGACACCGAGGGTGCCCTAAAGGCCTATTACTACACTTTGCAGCTCTGCAATGCCGACTGGACCGAAGCCCGCCTTCCTGCTTTCGATTATCTGAAAGGGTTTATTACACAGCGTATTCAAAACTACCGGGTCTCTTCTGGCGTGCAGACTCGATATATGCACTACCAAACGCTAATTCCGGAGAGAAACAGTGGTCCTACCCGGGGAGGCAATTATTTGTTAAAAGTTTTTTTAAACGATGATACCTCGCAACTGGTTTTTACGCGCCGGGTAGTTGTGGTAAGTAAAAAAGTATCCGTGATGGCTCAGGTATTACAGCCTTTCAACGCCAATTTCTTTTTAACCCATCAGCGATTAACTATTGGGGTAACCCCGCAGCAGTTACCCATCAATGCTATCTCTCCTCAAGAGATCAAGGTAGTTATTACTCAAAACGATCAATGGCATACAGCACGCATGCTTAC
>Ga0315903_10006711_pt1 | contig 14599 bp, 7 predicted proteins | sample LakEriMetagenome_7_FD_203524 | JGI IMG/M metagenome (GOLD analysis project Ga0315903, IMG submission 203524) | Freshwater fungal communities from buoy surface, Lake Erie, Ohio, United States - Buoy 2 MA119 | ecosystem: Environmental > Aquatic > Freshwater > Lake | place: USA: Lake Erie, Ohio...
GCCGTACGTCTGCGTGCCGAACCTGCCGGCCCCGGACGCGGGCGCCGGGTACCTGGGGAGCGGCTTCGGGCCCTTCGTGCTCGGCTCCGACCCGGCCGAGGGCGGCTTCACCGTCCGCGACCTCGCCCTGCCCGGCGGCGTCGATGCCGAGCGGTTCGCCAAGCGGCAGCGGCTTCGGGAGACGGTCGGCCGCCACTTCCAGCGGCTCGAGGACGCGGGGGCCGTCGCCGCCATGGACGCGTTCTACGAGCGGGCCTACGCGCTCGTCAGCTCGGCCGAGGCCCGGGGCGCGTTCGACATCAAGTCGGAGCCGGACGCGATCAAGGACGAGTATGGCCGCCACCAGGCCGGGCAGCGGATGCTCCTGGCGCGGCGGCTCGTCGAGGCGGGGGTGCGGTTCGTGACGCTCTCCTACGGCGGCTGGGACATGCACGGCAAGATCCGCGACGCCATCACGACCACGCTGCCCCCCTTCGACCAGGCCTTCGCCGCCCTGATCACCGACCTCGACCGCCGCGGCCTGCTCGACTCCACGCTCGTCATGGCATCGAGCGAGTTCGGCCGCACTCCGCGGATCAACGCCGACGCCGGCCGCGACCATTGGCCCAAGGTCTTCAGCGTGGTGCTCGCCGGCGGCGGCATCAAACGCGGGCAGGTGTATGGATCGTCCGACGCGATCGCCGCCGAGCCGGAGCACGACCCGCTGACGGTCGAGGACCTGGCTACCACCGTCTACCACTGCCTCGGGATCGTCGCCGACAAGGAGCTGATGGCCCCGGGCAACCGCCCCGTGGAGATCGTCGATGGCGGCACCGTGCGGAAGGACCTGCTCGCCTGACGAGGTCGCCCCGCGACACCGCATGCCCACGACCATGTCCCGCGCCTCGCAGTTCCCGGCCTCGGTCTTCGCCATCTGGGCCCTGATCGGCCCGTTGGCGTGGCCCCCGACCACGGCCCACGCATCCCCGGCCATCGAGAAGATCTGGCCGCCCGGCGGACCGCCGGGCGCGGACGTGGTCGTCGAGTTTCGCGGCAAGGAACTCGACGACGCCCAGGAAGTGTTTTTCGAGGGCGGCGGCATCGCCGTCACCGACCTGGAGCAGGTGGACCCGCGGACGGTGAAGGCGCGGCTGCGGATCCCGGCCGCCTGCCCGCCGGGGGCCCACCGCGTGCGGATCCGCACGGCCGACGGGCTCTCGGAACTGCGCACCTTCCGCGTCGGCGGCTTCACGCAGGTGACCGAGGCCGAGCCCAACAACGACCTCGCCACGGCCCAGCCGGTGACGATGCCCGTGACGATCGCGGGCGTCGTCACGGGCGAGGACGTGGATTGCTTCAGGGTCGCGCTGCCCGCGGGCGGGCGGATCGCCGTGGCCATCGACGCCATCCGGCTCGACCAGGAGATGTTCGATCCCCACCTGGAACTGGTCGATGCGAAGGGCTTCGTGATCGCCGCCTGCGACGACCATCCGCTGCTCCGCCAGGACGCCATGCTCGCGGCGGTCGTGCCGGCGGCGGGGGAGTACGGCATCCGCGTCCGCGAGAGCGCCTTCGGCGGCAACGATGGCTGCGTCTACCTGCTGCACGTCGGCGACTTCCCCGTGCCGCATTTCGCCTGGCCCCCGGCCGGCCGGCCGGGATCGACGATCGACGTCACCTGGCTGGGCGACCCCGCCGGGCCGTTCACGCAGGCGGTCACGCTGCCCGCGGACGTCCCCTCGGCCGGCCTGGCCGAGATCAGGCCCGTGCGAGCCGGTGCGGCGTCTCCCGTGCCGGTGCCGCTGCGGGTCAGCCCGCTGGCCCGCAGCGACGAGTCCGAGCCGAACGACGAGCCGGCCCAGGCCACGCCGCTCGCCGCACCGGCCGCCGCCCTCGGCCGCATGGACGCTGCCGACGACGTGGACTGGTTTCGCGTCACGGCCGAGAAGGGCAGCACGTGGACGGTGCGGGCCTGGGCCCGGCAGGTCGGGTCGCCGATCGACGTCGTCGTGAACGCCCACCGCAACGACGCGAAGCGGGAGCGGCTCACCGGCAACGACGACACCGACGGACCCGACAGCCTGCTGCGGGTCACCGTGCCGGACCAGGGCTCGTTCCTGCTCCGGGTCAACGACCACCTGCGTCGGTCCGGGCCCCACTACGGGTATTGGCTGGAGGTCGAGCCGGCCTGGCCCGAGGTCGTGGCGTCGGTGCCGCCGGCGCGGGGCAACTCGCAGGAGCGGCTCGTCGGCCAGGTGCCCCGCGGAGGCCGCGCGGCCCTGGTCGTCAACGCGGCGCGATCGGACTTCGGCGGGCCGGTGAAGCTGGCCTTCGCCGGGCTGCCCGCCGGCGTCGTGGCCGCCGCACCGCTCGCGGCACCGAACGCGACCGGCACGCCGGTCGTCTTCGAGGCGGCGGCCGACGCCGCACCGGGCACGGCCTGCGCCGAAGTGCTGCTGCTCGCCGCCGAGGGCGGTCGGCCGCTGGGGTCGCTGCGGCAGCGGACCGACCTCGTCCTCGGCCCGCCGAACAACGCCCCCTATCGCACGAGCACCAGCGACCGCCTGCCGGTCGCCGTGGTCGAGGAGGCGCCGATCCGCATCGAGGTCGAGCCCCCGACGGTGCCGCTGGTGCGGCGCGGCGTGCTGGACCTGAAGGTCCGGGTGGAGCGACTCGACGGCTTCACCGGCCGGGTGCGACTCGCCTTCCCGTTCAAGCCGCCCGGGATCAACGCCCCCGGAAACGTCGAACTCGCCGAGGGCGAGCAGGAGGCCGTCTACCAGCTCAACGCCGCAGCCGAGGCACCGCTCGGCGGGTGGGAGGTCGTGGTCACCGCCACCGGGCTCGTCAAACCCGACCCGAAGCGGAAGGAGAAGGGCGGCGGCCGGCGGCGACGGGACGGCGAGACGACCTGGGTCTCGAGCGGGCTCGTGCCCCTGACGGTCGCGGAGCCGCTTCTCGAGATGGCCGCGGAAAAGGTGACGGTCGAGCAGGGGCAGGAGACGCGGATCGCGTGGACGGTGAAGAAGCCGGCCGCCTTCGCCGGGCTCGCCAAGGCGCGGCTGCTGGGCCTGCCGGCGAAGACGGAGGCCGCGGAATTGGATCTCGCCGCCGATGCGACCGAACTCGTGTTTCCGGTCAAGGTCGCCGGCGACGCGCCGGCCGGCCAGCACGGCAACGTCTTCTGCCAGGTGCGGATCCCGCAGGGCGACGCCTGGATCGTGCACAACATGCCGCCGACGCAGCTCCGCATCGACAAACCGCTGCCGGCACAGGAGGCGAAGCCATGAGGTCGATCCGTGGCCGAAACGGCCGCCGCCATGGTGGCTCGCGATGCCGGCGGAGCCTCGCGGTCGCGCTGGCGCTGGGCTGGCTGGCGACGGCCGCGGGGGCCGCGGACATCGTCGGCATCGAGGTCTATCCGCCGCAGGTGAGGCTCGACTCGGCCCGCGATCGGCAGCGGATCGTGGTCCAGGCCCGGGCCGCGGACGGGCGGACGTTCGACGTCACCGCCGTGGCCGAGGTCATGGCCGGCGACGCCAAGCTCGTCGCCATCGACCGCGACGGTGCGCAGGTCGTCCTCCGGCCGCTCGCCGACGGCGACGCGGCCGTGCGGGTCGCGCATGCCGGACAGGTCCGCGAGGTGCCGCTGCGGGTGGTGTCGGCGTCGTCCGACCCGCCGCTGTCCTTCCGCCTCGACGTGATGCCCGTCTTCGCCCGGGGCGGCTGCAACATGGGAAGCTGCCACGGTGCCGCCCGCGGCAGGGACGGCTTCCGGCTCTCGCTCTTCGGCTTCGACCCCGCCGGCGACCACCAGCGGATCACCCGCGAGCAGCCGGGCCGGCGGATCGACCTGGGACACCCCGAGGAGAGCCTGCTCGTGCTCAAGGCCACCGGTGCCGTGCCCCACACCGGAGGCAGGCGGTTCACCGCCGACAGCGACCTGGCCGACCGCCTCGTCCGCTGGATCGCGGCCGGCGCCCCCGACGACCCCGGCCCCGACCCGGCCGCCAGCGTGCCGCAACTCGTGGCACTGGACCTCTTCCCGCCCGCCGCGCTCCTCGAGGGCGCGGCGGCGACGCAGCAGCTCGTGGCCGTGGCCCGGTTCGCCGACGGCACCGACCGCGACGTGACCGACCTCGCCTGGTACGGCACCAACAACGACCGCACCGCGAAGGTTTCGGCCGCCGGCGCGGTGACCAGCGGCGACCGGGGTGAGGGCTTCGTCATGGCCCGCTACGGCACGATCACGGTGGGCGTGCCCGTGGCCGTGATCCCGCGTGATCTGCCCTTCACGTTTCCGGACGAGGCCGACCGGCCGGGTGCGACCGAGGGCGCGAAGGCGATCGACGCCCTCGTGAACGCGAAGCTCGCCGCCCTGCGGATCGCCCCCTCGCCGGTCTGTGACGACGAGACCTTCCTGCGGCGGGTGACGCTCGACCTCGTCGGCCTGCTGCCCACGCCCGACGAGCGGGCCCGGTTCCTCGCCGACGCCGCGCCGGACAAGCGGCGGAGGCTGGTGGAGGAGCTGATGGGGCGCAAGGAGTTCGTCGAACTGTGGGTCATGAAGTGGGCCGAGATCCTCCAGATCCGCTCGGGCGGCGAGGTGAGCCCCAAGGCCGCGATCCTCTACCACCAGTGGCTCGACCGGCGGATCGCGGCCAACGAGCCGCTCGACCGCATGGTCCGCGACCTGCTCACGGCCACGGGCGGCACGTTCGAGAACCCGCCCACCAACTACCTGCAACTGGAGCGGAACACGCTCAAGCTCGCGGAGAACGTGGCCCAGGCGTTCCTCGGGATGCGGATCCAGTGCGCCCAGTGCCACAACCATCCCTTCGACCGCTGGACCATGGACGACTACTACGGCTTCGCCGCCTTCTTCGCCCAGATCGGCCGCAAGAAGGGGGAGGATCCCCGCGAGCAGATCGTCTTCAACTCGGGCGGCGGCGAGGTGCAGCACCCGCTCAAGGGCAAGCCCGCGGCCCCGAAGTTCCTCGGCGGCGAGGCTCCGAAGATCGCCGACCGCGACCGCCGCGAGGCGCTGGCGGCGTGGCTCGCCTCCGCCGACAACCCGTTCTTCGCCAGACATCTGGCGAACGTGACCTGGACGCACTTCCTCGGCCGCGGCATCGTCCACGAGCCCGACGACGCGCGGGTCAGCAACCCGCCGGCCAACGGCCCGCTGCTCGACGAACTCGGCCGGCGGCTGGCGGCCTCCGGCTGGGACTTCCGCGGCCTGGTCCGCGACATCGTCACCTCGCGGACCTACCAGCGGGCCTGCGAGACGAACGAGACGAACCGGCTCGACGAGACCAACTTCTCCCACGCGGCGGTGCGGCGGCAGCGGGCGGAGGTGCTGCTCGACGTGCTCGCCCAGGTGACGGAGACGAAGAACAAGTTTCCGGGTCTGCCGGCGGGCGCCCGGGCCGTGCAGGTGGCCGACGGCCGGACGACGAACTACTTCCTCACCACCTTCGGCCGGGCCACCCGCGAGGACGTCTGCAGCTGCGCGGTGCGGATGGATCCCAGCCTGTCGCAGGCGCTGCACCTGCTCAACGGCGACGTGGCCAACGACCGGATCAAGCAGGGCGGCCTCGTGCAGCGGTGGCTGGACGAGGGCCGCACGCCGACCGGGATCATCGACGAGCTGTTCGTCCGCTGCGACGGCCGCCTGCCCACGGAGCGGGAGCGGATCGAGACGCTGGTCACGGTCCTCGACGCCCCCGACCGCCGCCAGGCCCTGGAGGACGTCTTCTGGGCCCTGCTCAACTCCCCCGAGTTCATCTTCAACCATTGACTTCACGCGGTGTGCCTCGGCCGCGCCTCACATCCACCTCCCCTGCGGAACCACGATGACGCTCGCTTCCATCACACGCAGAGCCTCGGATGCCGCGGAGCCGGTCGGGGGCACGCGCAGGAGCCGGTGCCTTTTGCCTGCACGAGAGGATCATCCATGACGTCGGGGCATGCGTTGGCAAAATCCGCCGGCGACGAGCCTGCCGCCGGCGGCGAACCGATCCGGTCCACGATCGGTTCACGCACCTTCATTCCCTCGGCTCGCGCCTCGGGCTTCCTGGGCCGGAGGTGCTCCGCGGCCTTGCTGCTCTTCACATGGGCTTCGGTCGCGTCGGCGGCCGACGCGCCGCCGACGTTCGACGCCGACGTGCTGCCGATCTTCCGGGAGCACTGCTGCGGCTGCCACAACCCCGACAAGCAAAAGGGCGGCCTCGACCTCACCAGCCACGGCCGGGCGCTGGCCGGCGGCGGCTCCGGCGAGGTGATCGCGGCCGGCGATCCCGACGGCTCCCATCTGTGGCAGGTCGTGTCGCACGCCTCCGAGCCGAAGATGCCGCCGGAATCCGACAGGCTTCCCGACGCGGCGCTCGACGTCATCCGCCGCTGGATCGCGGCGGGCGCGATCGAGAAGGCGGGCGGCCAGCCCATCGCCCGCAAGGCCGCCGCGATCGCCCTGGCGGCGGGCGCCGCGGCCGGCCCGGATGGCCCGCCCGTGATGCCGCCGCGGCTGCCGCTCGACGTGGTCACCCACGGCCGCCGCCCGACCACGGTCACGGCGTTGGCGGCCTCGCCCCACGGCGCGGTCGCCGCGATCGGCGGCCGGAGGCAGGTGCTGCTCCACCACACGGGCAGCCTCGAGTTCCTGGGCGTGCTGGCCTTTCCCGAGGGTGTCGTGAAGGCGGTGCGATTCACCCGCAACGGCAAGCTCCTGCTCGCGGCGGGCGGCGTGGCGGCGAAGAGCGGCCGGGTGGTCGTGTGGGACGTGGCCACGGGAGCCCGCCTGGCCGAGGTGGGCGACGAGTTCGACGAGGTGCTGGCGGCCGACATCTCGCCCGACCAGCGGCTGGTGGCCCTCGGCGGACCGGCGAAGGTGGTGCGGCTCCTGGCGACGGCCGACGGCACGGTGGAGGGTGAAATCCGCCGGCACACCGACTGGATCACGGCGCTGGAGTTCTCCCCCGACGGCAGGCTCCTCGCCACGGGCGACCGGGCCGGCAACCTGCATCTCTGGGAGACGCGGGGCACGCGGGACGCCGGCGTGCTCAAGGGACACACCGGGCCGATCACGGCCGTCGCCTGGCGGCCGGACGGCGGCGTGCTCGCGAGCACGTCGGCCGACGGCTCGGTGCGGCTTTGGAATCCGCGGGAGGCCAAGCAGGCGAAGGCCTGGAACGCACACGCCGGCGGCGCGGAGTGGCTCGCCTGGCTGGCCGACGGGCGGCTGGCGACGACGGGCCGCGACAAGCGGGCGAAGCTCTGGAAGGCCGACGGCGGACTGGAGCGGGAGATGCAGCCCCTCGCCGAACAGGGCACACGGGTGGCCGTGACGTCCGACGGGCAGCGGATCCTGGCCGGCGACTGGGGCGGCGGGGTGACCGTGTTCGCCGCGGCCGACGGCAAGCCGGCCGGCACGCTCGACGCCAATCCTCCCCAGGTCGAAACCCGCCTCCACGACGCGGAGCAGGCGTTCGCGGCAGTCGCTGCGACCGGTCAGGCCGCGGCCGAGAAGGCGAAGGCAGCCGCCGACGCTCTGGCCTTGGCCGAATCGCAGATGGCCGCGGCCCGCAAGGCGGCCGACGAGGCGACCGCCGAACTGGAGGCCGCCAGGGCCCGCGAGGCCGAGGCTGCGAAGGCGGTGGAACGCTGGAAGGCGGAGGCTGAGTTCTCCCGCGGGCCTGCCCCCGCCAAATGACGTCCACCACCCGCTTCTCCCGCGCGTCCGCCACCACGTCGCCCGCCCATCCCCTGCGTGCGCTTCAGGACCCAGGAGGGGCTGCCAATGCCCCGGGAGCCGGCGTCGCTGACAAGCGCAGCCAGGGATGGCGAAGCGCAGGCAGCGTCGAGTGAACGAAGCCCAGGATGGGCGTAGTGAACGTCCGGCGACGGGGCATTGGCAGCCCCGGCCCCCGCCCAGACGCGTCAATCCGAGGCGCGGTGGCGGACGATCTCCCCCTCCACCATGTAGATCACGTCCTCGGCGATGTTCGTCGCCATGTCGGCGATCCGCTCGATGTGCTTCGAGACCGAGTTGATGCGGAGCAGGTTCTCGACCTCCTCGGGATCGTCCTTGATGCCCCGGAGCACGCGGTGCCGGATCTGCAGCCGGGCCTCGTCGACGACGTCGTCCTCCTCGCGGATCTGCCGGGCCAGCGACGGATCGCCGTTGACGACCGCGTCGAGGCACTGCTTCACCATCTCCTGCGCCTGCATGGCCATCGTGCGGATCTCGGGCGGCAGCGTGTAGGACTTTCCGCCGGCGAGCTGGGCCACCCGCTTGGCGATGTTGCGGGCCAGGTCGCCCATCCGCTCCAGGTCGTTGTTGATCTTGAGCACGGCGACGACGAACCGCAGGTCGGCCGCCACCGGCTGGTAGAGGGCGAGGATCTTGAGGCACTCCTCCTCGACCTCCACCTCCATGCGGTCGATCGCCTCGTCGTTGGCGATCACCCGCTGGGCGAGGGCGGCGTCGCGGTTGATGAGGGCGGTGATCGACTTCGAGATCGCCTCCTCGACGAGCGTCCCCACCTTGAGGATCCGCTCCTTGAGGCTCTCGATCTGCCTTTCGATGTGCTTGGTCATGGGCTCACCCGAAGCGGCCGGTCACGTAGGCCTCCGTCTCCCGCAGCACCGGCTTGGTGAAGATGTCGGTCGTGGGGCCGTATTCGATGAGGCGGCCGAGGTACATGAAGGCTGTGTAGTCGCTGGTGCGGCTGGCCTGCTGCATGTTGTGCGTGACGATGAGCACCGAGTAGCGGCCGCGGAGCTCCTGGATCAGGTCCTCGACCTTGCCCGTGGCGATCGGGTCGAGGGCCGAGCAGGGCTCGTCGAGGAGGAGCACCTCCGGCTCGGCGGCGATCGCGCGGGCGATGCACAGCCGCTGCTGCTGCCCGCCCGACAGCCCCAGGGCGCTCTCGTGGAGCCGGTCCTTGACCTCGTCCCACAGCGCCGCGCCCCGCAGGCTCCGCTCGCACACCTCGTCGAGCACGGGCCGGGCGTTCTCGCCGTCGATCCGCAGCGAGTAGACGACGTTCTCGTAGATGCTCATCGGGAAGGGGTTGGGCTTCTGGAACACCATCCCCATCCGCTTCCGCAGTTCGATCACGTCCATCCGCGGGTCGTAGATCGAATCGCCGTTGAGCCGCATGTCGCCGGTGATCCGCACGCTCTGCACGAGGTCGTTGAGCCGGTTCACGCTCCGCAGCAGCGTGGACTTCCCGCAGCCGCTGGGCCCGACGAGGGCCGTGACCTTGTTGTTCGGGATCGGCATCGTGATCCGGTGCAGCGCCTGCTTGGAACCATACCAGAGGTTGAAGCGGTCGATCTCCAGGACGGGCACCTCGCGAAGCACGACCTCGTGCACCTCGGCCGGCACCTCGGCGCCGTTGGCCACGGCGACGAGACGGTCGCCAGCGGCGGCGGCCCGCGGCTCGCCGGGTCGGGCGGCGGCGGCTTCTCGCGATGGCTCGGTCTGGGCCTGCATGGGTGAAGTCCTCCCCGTCATCCTACCTCGGAACGCTCAGAACTGCTGCGCCACGTACCGCCTCCGCAGCCGGGCGCGGAGCCAGATGGCGGCCAGGTTGAGCAAGGCGATGATGGCCACGAGCAGGAAAGTGATCGTGAACACCATCGGCTGGGCGGCCTGGGCGTTGGGGCTCTGGAAGCCGACGTCGTAGATCAGGTAGGCGAGGTGCATGAACTCGCGCTCGGGGTGGATGAAGGGGAAGGTGCCGTCCACCGGCAGGTCGAGGGCCAGCTTCTTCACGCCCACGAGCATCAGCGGAGCCACCTCGCCGGCCCCGCGGGCCATCGCCAGGATGAGGCCGGTCATGATGCCCGGCAGCGCCCTGGGGAGCACGATCCGCCGGATCGTCTGCCACTTGCCCGCGCCGCACGCGTAGGATCCCTCACGCATCGAGTTGGGCACCGCGGCGAGCGCCTCCTCGGTGGCCACGATCACCACCGGCAGCGTGAGCAGGGCCAGGGTCAGCGAGGCCCACAGCAGGCCGCCGGTGCCGAAGGTCGGCTGGCTGTCGGCCACCAGGCTGGCCTTGAAGAACAGCGAGTCGATGCCCGCACCGAGCCCGTAGCAGAAGAAGCCGAGACCGAACGCGCCGTACACGATGCTCGGCACGCCGGCGAGGTTGTTGATGGCCACGCGGACGGCCGTGGTCACGGGACCGCGGCCGGCGTACTCCTTGAGGTACAACGCCGCGAGCACGCCGAACGGCGCGACGAGCAGGGCCATGATCAGCGTCATCGCCACCGTGCCCCAGATCGCCGGGAACACACCGCCGGCGCTGTTGGCCTCGCGGGGATCGTCGCCGAGGAACTCGCCCCACCGCGACAGATAGACGCCCGCCTTGCCGCCGAGCGACAGCCGATTGGGCTGCCAGGCGCGGACGATCTGGTCGAGCGGCAGCGTCACCGTCTGGTCCGTCGCCGTGACGAACTCGATGGCCCAGCCCGCGTTCTCGGCCCGCAGCCTGGCGGTCTCGGCGTCGAGCCGAGCGGCCTCCTGGGCGACCCGGGCGACGATCCGCCGCTCGGCTTCCCGGGCCGCCTCGATCCGATCCGCGTCGGCCGGCGCGTCGAGGCCCGCCTGCACCACGGCCAGCCGGGCGGCCCGCAATTCCCGCTGCAGTTCCCCGCGCTCCACGCGGTCGATCCGCACCGCCTGCCGGTGCCGACGGAGCACGGGCGGATGCTCCCGCTCGAAAGCCCGCCACACCGCCTCCGGCCCCTCGGCCACGACCTCCTCGCCATGCCGGAGCCGCTGCGGGAAACCGTGAAGCCGCCCCCCTTCCAGCCGCTCCACGGCCGTGGCCCACTCGGGCCGGCTCGTCGCCGCGATCGCCGCGTCGTCGAACCACTCGAAGTGCCGGCCCGTGAGATCGAAGTTCGCGACCCGCACCAGCCGGCGGGCCGGCCGGTCCCCCTCCGCCCGCTCGCGTTCGGCCAACTCCCCGAGCGCCGCGCCGCCGTCCCGCAGCTTCACCAGTTCCAGCGGCACCGGCCAGAAGGTCGCGGCCCCGCGCCAGGCGATGTAGCCGAGCAGGCCCACGATCATCGCGATGGCCAGGGCCAGCGCCCCGGCCGTGCACCACACCCACGGCTCGCCCTGGGCGGCGAGGCTCGCATGGGCCGACCGCCGCCGCCGCGGCCGGTGGACGAAGCGATCAGAGCTCATGGGCGCGTCTCCGGAACCGCTGCCGCACGACCTCGGCGATGCTGTTGAGGACGAAGGTGATCGCGAACAGCGCCAGCGCCGCGAGGAACAGGACCCGGTAGTGCGTGCTGCCGCGGGCCGCCTCCGGGAGTTCGGTGGCGATCGCGGCCGACAGCGTCTGGAAGCCGTTGAAGACGTTCCACCCCATGAGCGGCGTGTTGCCCGCGGCCATGAGCACGATCATCGTCTCGCCGACGGCCCGCCCCAGACCGATCATCACCGCGGAGAACAGGCCGCTCGCGGAGGCCGGCACGATCACCCGGATCGCCGTCTGCCAGGGCGTGGCGCCCGCACCCAGCGAGGCGCTGCGCAGGTGCTCCGGCACGCTCGACAGGGCGTCGTCGGCGATGGTGAAAATCAGCGGGATGATCGCGAAGCTCATGCCGATCGCGACCACCAGTGCGTTCCGCTGGACGTACGTGCCGAACAGCCCGCCGCGGGTGTCGAGCCGCAGGGAGTCGAGCAGCACGGCCGCGGCGGCGGCCAGCCCCACGGCGAGCACGGTGCCGCCCACGAACACCAGCAGGGCGGCGACCGCCGCCTGCGGCTGCGTCCAGCCGGTTGCGGCCCGCCGCAGCGCCGGGTTCACGAATCGGCCCACCACGAAGGTGGCCGCCACGGCGGCCACGGGCAGAAGGGCGACCATCCAGCCGCCGAAGCCGCTGCCCCGGCGGCCGTCGAGCCAGGCCTGCACGTCGCCCTCGAAAAGCATCCGCTCGAGCAGCGGCGCCGCGGCCCGGGCGGCCACCAGTCCCGCGGGCAGGCCGACCAGGCCGACGAGCGGAAACCGCCATCCCGCCAGGCGGCTCCGCGTGCCGGCAGGGAGCAACTGCCAGAGATGGGCCGCCGCCAGGAGCGTGAGCGGCACGACGAACAGCCCGGCCATCACGGGCATCAGCCCGCGCTCGACCAGCGGCGCGAACACGATCCCCGCGACGAATCCCAGCACCACGCTCGGCAGGCTGGCCATCATCTCGATGGTGGGCTTGATCCGTGCCTTCCAGCGCGGATGCATGAACTGGCTGGCGTAGATCGCGGCCAGGATCGCGATCGGCGTGGCGAAGAGCATCGAGTAGAGCGTGGCCTTGAGCGTGCCGAAGATCAGGGGCACGAGGCCGAACTTCGACTCGAAGGCCTCGTGCCCGGTCGTCTCCCAGGCGTGCACCGGTCGCGGGTAGTTCTCGTACCACACCGGCCGCAGCAGCGTGCCGGCGGAGACGTCGGCATGGCCGACGTCGAACGACGAGGCGACGAGGATCTGGTCGTTGGCGGCGACAAGGCCGTTCTCGCGGGGCGCGATGCCCACGGCCCGGGCGGCGCGGATGCCGACGCTGCCGCCCCCGAGCCGCAGCACCTCGGCGCCGGTCGTGGCCTGGAGCAGCCGGATGCCGGCGTCGAGACCGTCGCGCGACTCGGCCACGGCGAACAGCCGCGACCGGGGCGAGGCGGCCAAGGCGGTCACGCGGTTGCCCCGGCTGGGAAACGTGCGGGCCGCCACCGTGGCCAGCCCGTCGGCCGCCGCGGCGTCGTCCCGCCGAGCGGTGAAGAACAGCCGCACGTCGCCGGCCGTGTCGGCCACGGCCAGCGTGGCCCCGCCGAACAGCCGCTCCACGGTCTCCACTCCCGGCTCCCCCGGGGCCGCGTCGAACGTCTCCATGGCCTCCGGCCGCGTGACGTCGCGGATCACGAACCGGCGGGCCGCGCCGTCGGCCGCGAACAGGAACAGCTGGTCGCCGAGGCCGCTGATCCGCACGAAGCGGGGCCGGAATCCGGCGACCGGCTCGATCGTCGCCCCGGTCGTCTTCACGGTCACCTTGCCGGTGAGCATGTTCCGCTTCGACGTGCCGCGCTGCACGCGGACGCGGCCGGCGTCGTCGAGGGCTGCCACCAGCGTGCCGTCGCCCAGCGGCACCACGTCCACGTCACGAATCGGGCCGGTCAGCGGCTGCGCGGGCGGCCCCATCTCCGTCACCAGCCGCACGCGGCCGAAGCGGTCGTTCGCCCCGCGCACGAAGATCGTCCCGCCGTCGGACCGCGCCGTGCCGACGGGCAGCGTGCGGATCGCGTCCGGCACGTCCTCGATCGTGACGAACTCCGTCTCCAGACCCAGCCGGCCCGTGCGGAACGTGCCGTCACCGAACCCGGCGACGGCGAGCAGGCCGCCGGGCTCCGTCCGCAGCGCCGACCAGTCCTCGAGGCCGCAGTCCCGCGTGGGACGCGAGAGGAGCGGTTCGCCCGTCGCCGTCGCCTGCACCTCCACGCGGTCCGCGCCCACGACGCCGTTGCCGCCGTCGAGCATCCAGACGACGGCGCCGGACTCGTCGGTGCCCAGCCGCACCGGGTCGCGGCCGGCGACGGGGTCGGCGTGGCCCCGGACGCTCCGGGCGGAGCGGAACAGCGGCACCGCGACCGTGAGCAGGTAGACGCCCACCAGGAGCACGGCGACGATCGTGCCGATGCCGCCGAGCGTGATCATGGCCCGGGCGATGCCGTCGCCGGCCCGCACCCAGGGATGGGTCTTGCGACGCCGCGCGCGCCCCGTGAATGTCGCCGTCTCGGGCATGCGAAAGGCCGTTCGGCGGGCGTTTCCAGCGGTCAGGGGGTGGCGATGCCGACCTGGCCGAGAGCCTCGCGGGCCAGCTCGCCGGTCACGGGGAGATAGCCGTCCTTCTTCACGTCGGCCTGCCCCGTGGCACTGAGCACGTAGCGGAGAAACTCCCGCCGCAGCGGATCCAACTGGCTGCCCGGCTTGTGGTTCACGCTCAGCAGCAGGAAGCGGGCCAGCGGGTAGTCGCCGTCATACGCCGCCTTGGGCTCCGGCGCGACGAAGTCGGCGCCCGGTTCCGCGGCCAGGGGCAGGGGCCGCACCCCCGCCGTGCGGTAGCCGATGCCGCTGTAGCCGATGGCGAAGCGGTCGTTGGCCACGGCCTGGACGACCGCCGAGCTGCCCGGCTGCTCCTTGACCGTCGGCTTGAAGTCGCCCTTGAAGAGCGCGTGCTCCTTGAAATAGCCGTAGGTGCCGCTCGACGCATTGCGGCCGTAGAGGCTGATCGGCCGGTCCTTCCACTCCCCGCCGAGCCCGAGGTCGCCCCAGGTGCGGATCTCGCTCTTCGATCCGCCGTTGCGGTTCTTGGAGAAGATCGCGTCCACCTGCTGCAGGGACAGCCCCGCGAGCGGATTGTCCTTGTGCACGAACACGGCCAGCATGTCGATCGCCGCCGGCATCGCGGTGGGCGGATAGCCGTGCTTCTCCTTGAAGGCGTCGATCTCCGACGGCTTCCAATCGCGGCTCATCGGACCGAACGTGGCCGTGCCCTCGGTGAGGGCGGGCGGGGCCGAAGCCGAGCCCTTCCCCTCGATGCTCTCGCTGACGCC
>Ga0315903_10006713_pt1 | contig 14599 bp, 12 predicted proteins | sample LakEriMetagenome_7_FD_203524 | JGI IMG/M metagenome (GOLD analysis project Ga0315903, IMG submission 203524) | Freshwater fungal communities from buoy surface, Lake Erie, Ohio, United States - Buoy 2 MA119 | ecosystem: Environmental > Aquatic > Freshwater > Lake | place: USA: Lake Erie, Ohio...
CATCTAAAATAAATTCTAGATATTTTGCCTGATAAGCGCTAGGTGCTGTCTCATGGATTGTGGAAATAATTCCCGTAATCCGTTTATTCTTTCCAAAGGGAACAATTACACGCTGACCAATGGAAATGGCTTCATTAAGCTCATAGGGGACCCTGTAGGTGAATAAGTTCCGTATTGGAACAGGTAGAATTAAATCTACGAATAAGGTTTTACGCTCATCCATGGGTTCGGACTACTGGCATGCATAGGATTCCTCAGCGCCAACGACGTTATCTCCGGGATGGTTTGAGCAAAACAAAAGAAGTCCGGTAATTGGACCTTGACATAATTCGCGGGTAGATTTTTTATCAATTGCTCGAATATATGCTTGGGCAGCATTGGTGTAAAATGGTCTGTAGAACTTCAAGGTTTGACGAGAAGAGAAAATACCTACAACCCGTTTTCCATTCGTTACAGTAAGGTTGGTATAACTTGGTTTGCTTTGCGATAAGGATGAGCTTGGGGCATTTACAACCATATAATTGTATAATTCCTCATGACCTCCGGTGATGGTGAATTCTATGCCTTCAAAGGTTCTACGCGTAATGGTAGGATCTGCTGTAACATCATTCTTCATTAAGGTATAGAAGGTTTCACCGTATGCTGTAAAGGTACGAGACTCTCCAGGGAGAATACTGGATTCACCGAGTTTCCAATCAAAGGATGATACTGTTTTATTGGCCCCTATGTATTCATTATAGATGACCTTAAGCGAGGTGTTAACCACATAGGCATTCCCAAAGGTATTGACTGCTGCAACGCCGGCACTCACGTAAGATCCAGGATTATTAGCGAACTTAAAGGTGAAATTTTGTGAATTCGCGGGGGAAGTCAACCCGTTAACAAGGTCAGTTTCACCTAAGACGTTAAATTTACCATTGTCTATATCGATATTCAGTTTGTAGGTAGCGTCTTTATTAAGTGAAGAATTTAAGGAGTTTGGTGGTCCTTGTTGTACTTCATTTGGCCCGGTAGGTAAGGTCTTGAAATAGTATACCTTTTGTTCTGGGCCATAGAATGCACCATTTAATTCTTTGTTGGTTACTATGGTGTCCTTAAGAATCCAGGTGCGTGTTGCTACGCCACCAATAAATTCTGTTACGGTTGCATTCACTTGGTTGAAATAACTTGAATCAGAAATTTGAGCTAAGTCAACAGCGCTTCCAGGTCCAATAAATGCACGCGTAATTTTAATAAAATGAAGACTGTCCGCATGATCAAGTAAGCCATAGACTACAGCTGTTTCTTGGTAATCGCCTAACAAATCAATTTTTTCATTGCATGATGAAAGACCAAAAAGGCCAAGAAGAAATAAAATACCTAATCGTTTCATTGGGCTTGTGGATTTTTCAAGTTTGCGGTAAAGCTTCCTTCTTTTCCTGTTGCGATTAATTCTACAAAAAAGCAAAGAGATTCTTTCCCTTGTTGTTCACCGTAAGCTAAGTTCCATGGAATAAAAATCCGGTATTTACCCCCGACTTTCATTTTCGGAATGGCAATCGTCCATCCAGGAATCACTCCGCCGTTCAGCGCTAAGGGAATCGGTTCAACATTTCCTTTACCATCGCCCTTGTATGAACTTTGAATGGTATCACCCAAAGCGGATGTTAGAATGTAGTGCACTTTAACATCGTCAGATTTAGATGGGTTTGCGCCGTTACCTGCTTTGACGGTTTCCATGAGTATTCCGCCTTCGAGAACGGCAATTCCAGGTATTTTTTTCGCCTTATCCATCATTTTTTTACCGTTGGATACATTAAGTCCGGTCATAAATTCGGTCATCATAAAGCGCATGGTGTTGTCTTTTAAGAACGCGGTGTCGCGTTTGTACAACCCATCTTCGAACCCTTTTTTTACCATCTCAAAATTAATTTTGTCAAGTGCACCTAATTTTCGGATATCGAAATAGAATGCGTATCCGCTCATTTTACCCATACAGATAGATCCTTCTTTAACATATTTCGCGTTGAAATCTTGATAAGTAGGACCGAATAATAACTGCAATGTGTTTAAACAATCTTGGGCCGGAGTTCCGTTTAAATTCTGATTAAATCCTTTTAAAACTAAGTCCTTGTCTAATTTATTAAAAGCTTCGGTTCCTGAATTTACAATGGTTTTTGCATTGATGGCGCCAAGCACATAGGATAACTTGTCTTTTTCATTTTTAAACGTAACTGAATAAGGCTTCTCGTTATTCTTGCATGCACTAAGGAAAAGAAAGCAAAGAGATAATATTATTAGGTGTTTCATGTAATGATTCTTTGATTGCGAAGATACGTATTATAATTGTCAACGGCTTGGTTAAATTATCGTAAAAAGTAGATGGCGTTGGCGACTTGCAATTTACCATTTTCCCAAAAGCCCCTAAACAACGGGTTATCGAAAAAGTAGACAATGTTACCTTCCCCAATAGCATAGGACCCTACGGTAACAGCGCCTTGTTGTTTGTGTTTTACTTTATATCCAGCAAAGCCTGTAATCCAACCATTTTTCTCTTGAATTTTCTGTATGATATCCCCTTGAAACGGGTAAACATCCGGAGCTAAACGAAGGGTAAAATAAGTGTCTTTATACCCAAAAGCTAGTGGGTGTGAGGTGTCCACATTACATTGATAAATTGCGCCGATAATCGTTTCACTAATGCTTGAGCGCTCAAGATTGCCATAATTCCCTAAATCTCTTGATACAATCGGTGCAGTTCCCTCTTCGATTTTCATTCCGAAGTCCGCTTCCATAAAATTTGCAGCACCCGATCCCATAACGATACACGTTCCTCCGTTGCTTATCCATTGCTTCAGGTTGGCATTGTTTTCACTTTGAAATCCCTCGGGAATTAGGAGCACATCCAATTGACTTAAGGCATATAAATCGGCATCTCCATCTCGAAGTACTTGATGTTCTATTCCCAGTTGAGCATCTAGGAAATTCCAGATTTCACCCATGGATAAGGACGAGGTTTGATCATTGAATAAGATGCCAATTTTTGGTTTGGAAATATTTTTAATGCTAGACGATCCTAAATCTGTTCCGCTTTCTGCCCAACCAGAAAATAAGGCTGTGGCTTGTTGCTTGTGCTTATTGATTATTGGTGGAACCAATGTGGAAAGCGATTTCCCGGGATTATCGGATTTGAGCACAAGAAGCGTTCCTTTATTAAATTTACCCATGCTTGTTGTAAATTCTTTTTCAGTCATGGAAACGTTAAGACCTGCACTTAATAATTCATTTAAGATTCGCACATCGTTTATATTATTCCATGGAATGGCAATGGCATAGGGTTCTTCATTTATAACGAATGGGGTGAATTGTTCGTTACTTTCTCCCTGGGGAGTGGCAATGGATTTTAAGGTTTTCATGCAAGGTACTCCATATGCATAGGGGAGCGACCATGCGGTGATGTCATAGGTTAAGGAATCACTTAATGCTGTTTTTTGTTCGAACAAGACATTGATTAAATTTCCTTTTTGTTGATTTGTACTGATGATTATATCATTTTTAAGCAGCTTTCTGGAATGTTCTTTATTAGTAAAGTAATCAAATCCCTTCACTTCACTTCCTTGATCTTGGTTGACTTTTGTATACTTGATTTGATGACGGTCTAACAGCGTGGTCAAGGCGCTAAGGTTTGCAGAACTTCCATCTAACACATAGGTCGTTATTGGGTTATTCAGGTTTTTTTCTTGGAATTTTTGAAATTCCTCGATTAATTTTATGTGATGATTTTTAACGGTTTCAAGGGTGGAAATCCCAGTGATTACGTGATGTTCTATTCGCTCTGCAAGGGTTAGGGTATCTCCAACCATGGTAATTACTCCAAGTCCCGCCCTTCCAGAGCCCCCTTGTTCATAGGTCATCCCGATGGCACCGTTAAATGTTGGGTAGGTGTCACCATAGGATGGATAGAGTAAGTCAAAGATCTCTTTTGAAAAATAAAGCCATCCGTTTTTATCAAAATAGGAGGCATGGTTTTTACCAATGTGTTTTTGAAAGTCTCGTTGCCAATTGGTGATCACTTCATGATAAGGTTCTGCTGCGGGTGGAAAATAATAAGGCTCATTCATACCTTGTTCGTGAAAATCCACATGTACGTGAGGTAACCATTGATTGTAAACGTTTATCCGTTGTTGAGATTCTACCTGGGTTAACCAAGCCCAATCCCTGTTAAGGTCGAATAGATAGTGATTTGGTCGTCCACCGGGCCACGTTTCATCGTGCTCGGCGCTCGGCACTTGTAATTGTCCTGTTTTATTGTGGTATTGTTTAAAGTAATTAACATAGCGGTCTCTTCCATCCGGGTTAAGGCAAGGATCCATTATGACCAAGGTATTTTCTAATAAGTTAGCATCGGTAGTTACAAGGCGGTAGGCGGTTTCCATGGCGGCTTCGGTCCCACAGCTTTCATTGCCGTGCACGTTGTAGCTTAACCAAGCAATTGAAGTGTTCTCCAATTTATTGCTGCTTAAGTGGTTTGCACGAATATTCTCTAGGGCTTGGATGTTTTTTTCGGTGCTTATGAACGCCATTATGAGCGGTCGTCCTTCGTTGGTATATCCGTAGGTTTCAACCTTTACTTTTTTAGGGTAGAGGCTTTCTAGTGTTTCGAAAAACTGTACAACTTCGTGATGCCTTGAAAAATCGGTTCCAGAATGATAGAATTTATTAAGTGGTGAGGGAATGCTCACAAGTTGAGCTGAAACAAGCGTAGCACTAAAAATAATAAGTCCGAAAAGAAAATTCTTCATACAATCAAATTGACTGTAAAGCTACAAAAATGGGCTAAGAAATTATAGTAATCCTTTCACACGCAAGAATTCATCTAAAGATTCAATGTCTCCAAACAATACTTCGCGTGCTTTACTTCCTTGGAAAGATCCAATAATTCCCATGGCTTCTAATTGATCAACAATTCGTCCTGCACGGTTGTATCCTAATTTTAATTTGCGCTGTAGTAGAGAAGCAGAGCCTTGTTGGTTCATTACTACAATTCGTGCGGAGTCAACAAACATTGGGTCAATTTCATCCATGTCTACATCACCACTTCCCTCACCACCTTCTGGAACATATTCGGGAAGTAAGAAGGCACTCGGGTAAGCCCGTTGATCACCTACGAACTCACAAATCTCTTCTACTTCTGGCGTATCTACAAAGCCACACTGTAAACGAATCATATCTGAACCTGTTGAAATCAACATGTCACCACGTCCAATCAGCTGATCAGCGCCAGAGCCGTCAAGTATGGTTCTTGAATCGATTTTTGACAACACCCTGAAGGCAATTCGTGCCGGGAAATTGGCCTTAATCATACCGGTAATAACATTCACTGAAGGACGCTGTGTGGCAACGATGAGGTGAATTCCAATGGCTCGGGCGAGCTGTGCGATTCGTGCAATTGGATGCTCAACTTCCTTGCCTGCAGTCATGATGAGGTCTGCAAATTCATCGATAAGCACCACAATGTATGGAAGGTAGCGATGTCCTTTTTCAGGATTTAATTTACGTCCGATGAATTTGGCATTATATTCTTTGATGGTACGAACGCCTGCGTTTTTGAGAAGTTCATATCGGTCATCCATTTCGATACAAAGCGAGTTGAGTGTGTTTACAACCTTAGAAGTATCCACAATAATGGCATCTTCCTCTCCAGGGAGTTTGGCTAAGAAATGTCGCTCAATTTTATTGTACAAGGTAAGCTCTACTTTCTTAGGATCCACAAGTACAAATTTTACTTGCGCAGGATGTTTTTTGTAGAGTAGCGATACTAAAATAGCATTTAATCCTACCGATTTCCCTTGACCTGTAGCTCCAGCTACAAGTAAGTGAGGCATTTTTGTTAGATCAAAAACATAGGTTTCGTTAGTGATGGTTTTCCCCATAACGATAGGTAATTCTCCATCGAAATTTTGGAATTTTTCGGATGCGATTAAGGAGCGCATGCTAACCATTTCAGGTTTTGAATTTGGAACTTCAATTCCAATGGTCCCTTTGCCTGGGATTGGTGCGATAATCCGGATGCCCAAGGCGGAAAGACTTAAGGCAATGTCGTCTTCTAGGTTTTTAATTTTTGCAATGCGGACACCTGGAGCCGGAATGATTTCATACAGGGTGACCGTTGGACCAACCGTTGCTTTAATTTTAGCGATATCGATTTTATAGTGCGATAGCGTCTCAACGATGCGGTCTTTGTTGCTTTCCAATTCTTCTTTTGTCACGGAAGCACCTCCGTTTCCTCCATATTCCTTTAATAATTCAATGGGAGGGAGTACATACGATTCGAGGTCCATTTTTGGGTCGTATAATCCGAATTCACTCACTAAATCATCTGCTGTGGTGTCTGCGCTGGCCGCCTTTGGTTCCATTGGAACTGGCGCCGCTTCTGGAATATCGTTAATTTCTAATTCCACATCTGAGCTAGCTTCTTGCTGAGATTTATCAATGAAGGTGATTTCTAGTTCCGAATCATCAATAAGATCTTCCTCTTCGTTCGTATCGGGTTCATTGAAATGTACAGGTTTAGAAATCAAATCTTCGGTAATTTCATTTTCTTTGATTGGATTCACAACCTTCATTGAGTTGTACGGTTTCTCGGGAGCGACCTCTTTATCTTCATTAATGTCAAAGTAGTCACCATTTAAGTTGGAAGGTTTGATTCGATCAAAGATAGCCCCGTAGTTGGGGTTAAAGAGCAGGGTGATTGTAATGTAGAGCAGTACCAAGTGAAAGATAAACGTTGGAACGCTTCCAATGGTAAGGGATAGCCACTCATTTATGAAGAAGCCAAATGTGCCTCCGCCGAAATTAATGTACTCATGGAAATATCCAAGAAATATAGATCCCCACACCATAAAACTCAAGGTGATAATCGATGTGCGAAGAATCGGAAGTAATTCCACCTTAAAGAGTAAGCGAACGCCCAATAAAAATCCAATTAAACTAAATCCAATGGATGTAATGCCGAAACTATTGTAGATGAGTGTATGACTAAACCAGGCTCCTGATTTGCCAAGCCAATTGTCTGGCGCAGGAACTTGGTTGTTAAAAATATACTCGAAAAACCCATGTCCCAATACGGAGTCTTGATCCGCTTTCCACGTGAGAAAGTAAGAAATGCATCCAAAGAACAAGAAAATACTTGAAAGCGTTAAAAGCGCTCCAAGGGAAGTGATAACACGAGCGGGGGTTACAAAACCTTTTGGCTTTTCTGATTTTGGTTTAGCCTCTTTTTTGGGTTTAGACGTGGAGGTTTTTTCTTTCTTCCGCGTGGGTTCAGTATTGTCGTATTGTGTTTCCTCTTCTTCGTATGGGATGTATTCGTTATCTCGCATTATGGGGTAAAATACGAAAGTAAGAAAAGGGTTACGACGTAATTAAAACAAAAGTGAATTCTTTACACAGCAAGGTGTTAACTACCTAGGGCTTGGACATTTCTTCCATGAATTCTTCGATGCTCACCCGTTTATAATCTGTGGGCACCATAAAAAGCGTCAAGGGTGGATCTATTCGTTTGAATTCAGTTAAGGTGTATTGGAACATGCCCTCGTCGGTTGGAATGTAATACTCAACAACTAATCCGGGAAAGTTTGTATAGGCGCTCCCGTAGATGGCGGGAATGTTTTTTAGGTAATAAAAAGTAAATTTTTTATCTATATCCGTGAAGGTAACGCTGAGTTTCTTGGCTTTCATTCCGGCGATACGTTTCGATCCTAGTTTCTTTTTAAAGGAATACGAAAGGGTTGTGTCTTGGTACTTGGTATAATTCGTTCGGATGGCGTACTTGCCTTTGGTGGTTTCTAGAAGCAGGTATGACTTTTCTTTGGATAAATGTTTAATCAATTCTTGTTTACCCATGTTAGAAGAGAAATTAATTACTTTAAGCAAGCTGTCTTTCGCATAGATTAACATGTGTTCTTGGACAGAGTCCATAGGGATTACGCGTTGAGCTTTGAATAATAATTCTCCGGAGAAAGGCAGTTGTTTTTTTTGTGCGATTATGGTTACCGAACATAGGAGGCTAAAAAGGAAGACCGTAAGTTTCATGCGTCAAAGGTAATAATCAATCCACAGGAAACACATTACCTATTTTTAAATCTTTGGCGTAATTGAATGATTAACATTATAGATAGTCCCAATGTGATCAAGGGCCACAGCACACAAAAGATAAGGGCATTAAAATCTTCGTAGGTAATGCCTAGAAGGTTTGCGGAAGTGATTGTGAAATCCGTACAGTAAACGTATATTGAGTTGATTAAATCAGCCATTTTTCTTTTTCCGAGACAAAAACAGTTCAACATTAAAAATGACTAAACCCAGGAGAAGTAGGGGCCATAAAATTACTAGACTTAATACAGAATTCGATTGATACGTATTGTTGACCCCATTTGAAATCCCATTCACTTGAAGGATGCTCCAATAAATACGAGCTACAAACCCTTTGTTGATGGTGTTTTTTTGTTGGTGAGGGCAGCGATTCGGACCATTTAATTTACCACAACCGTGGTTGTGACAAAACCAAGTGCACCGGTCTTTCATGCATGAACTTGGATTCATCGAAACACTTTTTTGTCCAAAAAGGGTTAAGGTATTTAATGGGGAAGGTCTGTTTAATTCATTCACACAAACAACCAGTAAAAACGGAGCGAGTAATAAACTAGTATAAACTATTATCCGCTTCATTCGAATTAAAATTCAACATGGAAATGGTCGTCGTGGCGGACGCTATGACAACCGGCCTCAGTATAACCTCCAGAAAGCTTAAAACGCTGGATTAGGTGACGTTCAATTAGGATTTTTCCTGTTGCTCGTTTTTTTACCAAACGTACTAATGCCGCTGAATTATATTTGTTTAATTGATAGTTATTTTTTGGTAATGTGTGATGCATGAAGGAATATTGCCAATTTGATTTTTCACAATAACAAGGTGTACACGATTCATTGGGTAAAGGATCAACTGAACTCCCATAGCCAATCGCGGTAGGTGTTAAATTTGATGGAGCACCAGTTTCATCATTATATACAAATGCAATATCTGCTTTGTCCCCATTGTGCGATAGATGGGGTGCTAATCCTTCTAGAACAGGTATGTTCTTTTTGCCTTTTATGTTTATACTGAAGGGGTAGTTACAGTCCATATATTTAACTTGCAGGCCAGGGTGTTTTTGAGCGAATTCATCGGCAATCACCATCATCTTCTCTTTTCCTTCCACCGTAATATAATTTCTCATGAATATGGCAGTCCAATACGTCACCGGTACCAAGTTTCCCGATTTGGACATCGGTAGTCGTGTTTTTCCACCCATGCCTGCGAGGAAAGGAATAATTAACAGATTAAAAATCATGTAAAAGGCCATAAAACCGAAAACATTGGTGGCGCGTTTAGCCCAAGAATTTTCAATTTTCTTTTTGAAAAAGGAAAACAACAGCAACCACAGCAGAAGAATTATACCTCCCACTTGGGAAAGGATGGTTAAGATGACAAAAAGGATTATTATACCAATGATATTCAGGACTTTCATGTGGTTTTATTGTATGGCTACCAAGTAACACTCTTTAAGGAACAACAGGCGTTTATTCTGTAAGATTTCAAAGACTTCAGGTGAAACCGTAAAACAACCGTCACTGTTGCCTGTGCATCCCTGCTCGCTCACGTATCTTGCCGTGTGAATAACTACTCCACGATCAATGGCCTTGTTGTTAGATTCTTCTAATCCATTAATTGGGAATTTTCTCCCCTTGTGTTTACAAATATTGCTTTGCGTATAGTTTTCGCAACGGCATGTATGTTTTTTGCCCGGGTTCATATTTCGCTCTGAATAAATTCGATAAATACCCAAAGAACTTTGATTACTGCCTTCCTCATTTGAAAACCTTCGCGGCGCTAAGTAGGAGCTGAATGATGCAGATTTTTTACCATGTGCTGTGTAAGAGGTTGCAATAACTTCACCTTTGTCAACTACCCACAAACGACGTTTTATTCGTGATTTACTAAAATCTACATAAATCACAAACTTGTTCTCTAAGTTGTATTCTGAATAATACGAGGATTTAATAAATTTTTCAGGCAAAGGCGCTTTATAAAATTCACCCGTTAGGGGTTCTTCTTTACTAAAGAATATCCATAGGAATAGTATGGCAACTAGGGCAATTAAAAGTGGAATTATTTTTTTCATTATCGTTTATTTAAAATTATTAAAGTTATTCAATACAATTTCAAGGATTTATTTCAATAAAACAATTTGGCGTTACGGCCTCATAGATTTCTTTCATTTCTGTTTCTGTTAAAGCAATGCATCCATCCGTCCAATCAACCCAACGCATAAATTTTCCGGCCCACTTGTTTTTCGAGTTTGGACCGTGAATCAAAATACAACAACCTTTGTTGGGGTGTTTATCTTCATAATTTAATTTTAGTGCAGGTTGATATTCGCCGAAATTTGGTTTTAAGCTGTATTCGCCTTCCGGAGTTTTCGCATCACCATGCGCGTTTTTGGGGCCGTCATCATGGGTTAAGATTGGTCCCCATTCACGAAAAGGCCATTTTTTTGAACCAAGTGAAACGGAATACCTGGCAATTTCTTCCTTGTGGAAATATACAATCATCTCTCGATCACCTTTATTGACAATGATTCGATCGATTTTTTGTCCAGGTACTAGTTTGTCTTCTGGTAAAAAGTAATAAACCAGACTAATTATGAAAACTGTCAGTAAGCTGTATTTAATGATTTTTTTCATCCGTTGCATTAAATATTAAGGATGTACTTTAGATTATTCCATATCCTTCGCCAATTGCTTTCTTTATTTCTATTGGAGCTGTCTACGAATAATATTTCTTTTTTTATCTTAATAAAATCAGATTTATTATCATGAATAGTACGATATAGTTTTCCAAATGTGGGTATTTGATTTTCTTCGTTACTTGAATAAAAGAAATTGAGACGTTCCTCAAGTTTCATAATCGTTTCAACCGCCTCTTCATGGTCAAATATCCCAGGCACAATGATGAGCCTCGATTTTTTCGATGTATCGTCTACGTTGTCATCTACCTTAACTCGGTATTGAGGGCCAATGAGGGTTTGTACTTCTTCGCTTAATTCATCCAAATTGGCTTGTTTTGTAAAATAATTAAGCGGTTCTTCTGAAAACTTACCTTCCCGATATCCAGTGATCGCAATAACCTTATATTCCGGAAGGCAGGCAACGTAAACAATAAAAATAATCCCAAAGAACATTATGGATAGAACGGTACTAATAAAAACTTGGGGTTTTCTAAAGGCATTGAACCAAGACCGCTCTCCTTCAGGTTGTTTTATGTAATGAATTATCAAAAAGACGAAAAAACAAGATAATATAAAAAATAAAATGAAGAGTTTTGGACTAATATTAAACCATTCAATTAACGTTTCAATTGAAAACAAAAAAAGCATTACTTCTGCAATTACTATAGCAGTTAAGGGTCTTATCTTTTTGGAACCAAATCGTTCGAGCAACTTCCCAATATCCATAGGTCTTTTGTAGAAAATTTAAACTAAATGTTTTATCGCACTTTTAATACATCAAGCTTTTTTTACTGCTTGTTCTCCATTGCGCATCATATTTACTGTCAGTAAAGTAGATGATCAAATCTGCATCGTATTTGCTGTCGCAAAAGTAGATTTTCTTTTTGGCGTCGTATTTCGACGAGACAAAGTACCATAAGCCCTTGTTGTCGGTCGCGTCATATTTCGAAGAACATTTGTAAACCACTAGATCCGCATCATATTTTGAAGATGCAACGTACACCTTCACGTCGGCATCGTATTTCGAATCTACGGAGTAAACGGTCTGGGTAAAGGCGTTCAAAGAAACCAAAAGTCCTAGGATTAAGCAAAGTTTTTTCATGATCATTATTTTGGATAAAGATAATAAATTTCGTTACAGTGATAGTGAGCCCAACATACGGGTTGTTCTACCAATGCGAATAAAGTTACTCCCTTTGGTCGTGAAATCGCTTCGCTAAGTGATTGCCATTAAAAATTGAACATAAAAAAACCCTGACATTTATCGTCAGGGCGGAAGTGGAGAAGATCGGGCTCCCGCCACGGCGGATAAACTTCTCGCCCATTAAAAATTGAACAAAAAAAACCCTGACATTTATCGTCAGGGTTGTGGAGAAGATCGGGCTCACCTCAACTTCGTTCGGCATAAACTTCTCGCCCGATGGTTGTAAAACCGGAAAAAGCCCCATGCGGGGCTTCTTTATTCGTGGAGAAGATCGGGCTCACCTCAACTTCGTTCGGCATAAACTTCTCGCCCGATGGGTATAAAAACATAAAAGCCCTGCTTCGCTTAATGAGCTTCGCAGGGCGGAAGTGGAGAAGATCGGGCTCGAACCGACGACCTCTTGACTGCCAGTCAAGCGCTCTAGCCAACTGAGCTACATCCCCAATAAATTTGAATCACACCGGCTCTACTTCCGCGACTGCGGAAAGCTACATCCCCATGGTGGGTGCTAATATACAGCCTTTTCGCCGAATCCCGAAAGTTTTCTTTTCGTTAGGTGGTCAACTTTTGTATCTTTGTCTAGTTCCTATTCAACGGAACCCGCCATGAGCAAAACGATCCAACTAATCATAAACCCCTCAGAATTAGGGGCCGGAACTCGAGGGGCTTCCTTGGGGCCATTCGCTATTCAAGTTGCAGCAAGAACGCATGAAAATCAACTCTTTAGCAAGGTTGCATGGGAAGTACTTCCCGAGTTGAATCACCTGCTTGACCGCCCAATTATCTATCCCTTAGCTAAGCGGATTGACGGGATGCAACAGGTATATCAAACGGTTTCTTCTGCATTGGTTTCCCATATTCAAGCCAATCGGTTCCCTCTTATTTTAGCTGGTGACCACGCTTCTGCAGGTGGAACCTTACATGGTTTAAAAGCCGCTTATCCCGATAAGCGCATTGGGGTGGTTTGGATAGATGCCCATGCGGATTTGCACTCGCCTTACACCACGCCTTCTGGTAACTTGCACGGCATGCCCCTTGCTACGGCATTGGGTGTCGATAATCTTCCCTGTCAACGTAATCATGTAGACATCGAAACTTCCCTTCAATGGACCCAATTAAAAAGTAATTCTGTTAGGTTCTCCGATTTAGTTTATGTCGGTGTACGAAGTACAGAACCGGAAGAAGATGCGGTAATTGAAGCAGAACAAATTACCAATATTACAGTAGAGAAGGTTCGGTCAATGGGGGTTCAACACGTTTTGGAACAAATCACACATCAATTGAGTGCCTGCGATGTACTTTATGTCTCCTTCGATGTAGACTCGATGGATCCGGTTGAAACTTCCTTTGGTACGGGTACACCAGTACCAAATGGCTTAACGGTACAAGAAGCAAAATCACTCCTTGAAGGATTGTGTCTTTCTCCTAAATTAGTTGCCTTGGAATTCGTTGAGGTGAATCCAACCTTGGACGAGAAAAAAAATAGAATGGCCGAGGTTGCCCTCGATTTAATCACCAATTGTACACGTACCTTAATTGAATCATGGAAGTAGCGTTAAAGGATATCCTATTAACTAAAGGGAAGGAATGGTTAGGAATTGATATTGATCCATCCTGGATTCAGTTTCAACCTACTAGAAAAGGTGTCCGTGGTGATGTAACCTTGATGGTTTTTCCATTTGCAAAAGCACTGCAATTACCGCCCGCACAAGTTGCCGAACTGATTGGGAAGCACGTGAAAGCAGAAGTTTCATTTGTTGCGGATTTCCAAGTGATTCAAGGATTTTTAAATTTTGTATTTTCCGAGACCTTATGGTCTGATCAACTCGTCGCAATCAATCAAAACGATTCGTTCGGATTAGCTCAACCCGATTCTAAGCAGATGGTCATGGTAGAGTATGCTTCACCGAACACGAACAAACCATTGCATTTAGGTCACCTTAGAAATATTTTCCTTGGCTATGCAGTCGCGGAATTAAAAAAAGCGCACGGGCATCAAGTAATCAAAACCCAAGTCATTAACGACCGAGGAATCCATATTTGTAAAAGCATGTTGGCTTGGCATCGCTTTGCGCCACTTAATGCCAATGGCGAGCGAGAAACTCCCGCTAATTCAGGGATGAAAGGGGATAAGTTAGTTGGTAAGTATTATGTAGAATTTGAAAAGCACTTGCAGCTTGAGGTTAAAGAAGTACTTGCGCGTTGGAATGGAGGAGATTTCTCCAACACGTCCGCTTCGGCACTCGAAAAATTTCAAGAATTAATTCAGGCGCTCGTTGGTAAAGATGAAAAGGCACAAGCCGCCATTTCGGATAAGATTAAGGAGCTTGCTAAGAACGAAACCGAGATTCTTAGAGCAGCCAAAGATATGCTGGTGCGATGGGAAGGAAGAGATCCGGAAACCTATTTATTGTGGTCTACCATGAATGGTTGGGTTTACGAAGGATTTGATGTGACCTACCAACGCATGGGAGTGGATTTTGATAAATTGTATTACGAAAGCGATACCTTCTTACTCGGTAAAGACCAAGTAATGGACGGATTAGCGCGTGGTGTCTTTTATCAAAAACCTGATGGAAGTGTTTGG
>Ga0315903_10006714_pt1 | contig 14598 bp, 7 predicted proteins | sample LakEriMetagenome_7_FD_203524 | JGI IMG/M metagenome (GOLD analysis project Ga0315903, IMG submission 203524) | Freshwater fungal communities from buoy surface, Lake Erie, Ohio, United States - Buoy 2 MA119 | ecosystem: Environmental > Aquatic > Freshwater > Lake | place: USA: Lake Erie, Ohio...
TAGGTCGCTGATTCCATGCACTCATTGTAGAAGGCAGCGGAGATCGAGTGCCCAATCGACTCGAAAAAAATCAACAAACGCACATGAAAAAAGCCATTGGACAGGATCCAACGGCTTTCGAAAGTTGAGTGGAACCGACACCTCACGAAACTCCTTTGCTTTCTCTCGTCCGGGTTATGGCTCTTGGGTTGTTTCCGCGAATAACCTTGCCTGAGGTCTCAACTCGCAAGTCAAGTAACACTTTCCAGTGTTCCCAGAAAACCACGAACACGAGCTGCTAACCACGGCTCTGATTCGCGAGCAATATCGCGAGTAGTCTTTCGCCAAGTCTCAAATTGACCGGCGATTTCTGCATGCTTTGAACCGACAATTAGCCGCATAACTGGACTCGCTATGTCTGCCGCCATTGAACTCACGGCAGTCGCGAAAAGTAACAACTCCCTACGCTCTTGTTCACTTGCATTCTCACATTCGAATGCGAATATGTGAGGTACTCGCAAAAGCCATTCCTCGTCATGTTGTAGCTGCCAATCTGTCAAGAAAGAAACTAGATTCCCCAAGGCATCAAGCGGAAGACGTTGAAAGACCGCTTTTCGCCATTCATTGTCATTAAGGAATTCGCAGACAATGGAATCTGAGTTGCTCAATTCGACTCGCCAGCTTTGGAGATTCGCGCACAAAAAGCTACAAACTTCATTTGGAAGTTCTCGTAGGTTTGACAGCAAGTCTTTGAGACCCGACGTTTCTTCAATCTTGGTCCGCACTTCTAGTATCTGCCTAGCAGCTTCACTAACCTCATCGTCGGTTGGTGAGTATGATGGTTCAAAATCCGAGAACGACACATGAAGGTCAAAGGCATAGGAAGGATTTTCCTTTTGAACTGTACGAAGGTTGCCGACACAGAGTGCGGACGTCAGTCGAGTAAGTAAGAATGTTCGAAACTCATCCCGTGCCGTGCATTCCGGGAAATCCGCAAATCGCCGAACTGCAGTAGCGAGAAGCGAATCGCCCCAAATAAACGAAGTGTACAAACTCGCAACTCGCATTGGCGAAAGTGACATTCGAGATCGTGCCATAAACCACTTTCTCCAAGAAAGTGGAAGCACTTCTTTCAGAAGAAAATCGTATCCTTTTCCAACGTGTGCCGGCTCACCCTCAAACATGTTAGCGACCAACTCTGTCATCCAACATGCAGCAGCAGAAACGACTTCACTGTTAAGTCCAGGGGCCATTGATTCAAGATGAACCTGATAGTGCTGTAGTAAAAGCGATCTCAGACGCCAGAGAGGAGCTTGAACACAACTCGACTCACTTTCAGAGCTATTGACTACACTACGTATGACATTTAACAGCTTCTCAATTTCGTCACATCGAATCCATTGGGGACGTTCCAAGAAGGCGTGCGCAGCATGATACTGCGCTAGGACGCTTGGACAAGATTCGACCCACTTCCAAACATCCGTCCAAACATCACGCTCCGTGTGACAACGTTGCCAGGCCGCAATAAGTGAGCCAGCCGACAAGTCCGATGCTAACGGTAAGTAGCCGCAGAATGCGAGATATCTGTTGAGCGCCGATTCCAAATCATCAAGCGAAGACCATTCCTCGAACATGGATCGAATCCTCTCAGCTTCCTCAACCGGATTGCAGATGGAGGGGCGATCGTGATCAAAACAATGTGCCCGTGGTCGAATAACCTTGCTGAAAAACTCTTGATAACTCTCATCAAACTGCAACTTAGAAGCTTGTTTGAGACCTGCGCAGTTGACTCGAAAGTCTCTATTGATTGCGTCTCTTAGCTCCAACCCAGCGTTAATCCATACAGACTCATCCTCACTGCGAATAGCATCTGTGTGTCGCCTAAGGAGCTCGAGAACAAAATCGCTCACCCAGCAATCGTCATGTGACTGGGCTCCGATGAAATGGTCGAATGCGGCTGCACGAACTTTCGGATCGATCGATACGAGTTGGTCCGAAACATCGATTATCCATCGCGTTCTGTCTTCATTTGAAGCTACTAGAGGACCATCTGAAATCGAGATACGCTGCGGATGATCCTTTTCTGTAAGGACCGCTAGGAATTCTTCGGAAACTGGCTGAGGAACTTTGGCATCCCATGTGCCCGCCTTTCGGAAACGCATAACGACATGTTCAGGAACCGACTGGCCAATATGGTGGAACAGAGCTTGTAATTGGATGCGCCGACGAAAAGCTATGATGATATCTTCTTCAGTCATGTCGGCCATCTGCTGCCTCTGATGCCGTTTCATAAAATTCCTCCTCGGTCATTCCCAAATGTATTGCCATCAGGCGGAGTGCTTCGTTCGCTCGCGCTACTGGCTGCACAGTCGCGAACCGAATCATTGCGGTTAACATAAACGCCTTTGGGGTAAAACTGCCTAATCGTCTTCCGACTGGTGAATAGCACATGCCTCTCGGGACTGCAGGAAGCAGACTCTCAAGACACCATCGGGTGACTTCTTTGAGCTGTAAAATGCTAATCGATGAATCCTCCCAAAGAGTCGCAAGAAACTGAACACAGACTTCCTTCCAGGCCATGAAGTACTTAAACGCGATCGGGGTTGGTAGGTCCGCTTTCTCTGCACCGCAAAATAGACCTGGATCGCGCATCGACTCCTGTATATACGCTGCAATCTCGCGTAGCTCTGGTCCTGGGAGACTATCTCTCGAACGCATCACAACGACTTTCAGATGCCGAGGTTCAACTAACAGAAACCGATAGCGCCACCGCATAAGGCGAATCAAGTCATTCGCCACCTCCACTAAACTCAGCTTATCGTGTTCTTCAAGTGCGATTAGAACTCGGTCCGAGCCGAACGCGGCATCGATCATTTCGGGATGCTGATTTAGCGCGGAGGTCTGAAGTACACGATCGTCAGCGAGAAGACGGTAACCAAGGTCCTGCGCAAGCAATGCCGCATCCACGAAAGTGGGGGCCGTCAAATCAACATCATCTTTGATGTCTTCGCCATTGTAATCTTCTTCAGCTTCGTTACGGTCACGGCAGGACGACGAGTCGCGGTATTCCAGCTTACCGTCAATTCTGAGTTGTTTGATTTCCTCCCACATGCTTTGGTTCGAGCTAAAGATCTCGCGTTGAGACTCGTACGCGTTAAGCTCACGGACCTCGTCGTCGAAGTCGCTTCTAAGCACGCACCAATCGACAATTTGCACAACGCGTTCGAGCCAATCATATTTGGCAAGTGACCGCAATGTACTCATTGCGAAAACAATACGAGAATCACGAGCAATCTTGCGGTCACCGCGTCTTTTCCGATTGCAGATTTGACTTAGCTCACCAAGTTCCTCTGAAGTGAGGCTCTGTTTCTCTCGTAAAAGCTCCTCCACATCAGCTAACACAAAGCACGAAGCTTCTTCGTCACTTTCGTATTCGTCGACAAAAGCCATTCCGTCGGTGATGTCGCCTTCATCGATCGTCGAAATCATCTGCCGTTGCACTAGGTCCTGAATACGTTTCAATTCCTTCTCTCGAGATGGTTGGTGTTGTGTCAATCTCTGAGCATCGCGAACTGTCAGGTCACCAAATGAAGCAGGAAGAATCAAAACTCCAAAATAGTTAGCCGCAAGCGTCAAGCGACCTAGTCTGTGTAGAGTAATTATGGCAGACATGTCTGCGACTACAGGCTCGCCGGGTTCTGGTAGGCCAATCTGAGATAATCTTGCCTGACCGTCGGATTCCTTGTGAACAGAGAACTGGTTGGTCGAGTAAATTGTCCATTCGCCTCGTGAAGTTGCGTCTTCGGGAAGCCAGCGTAGCCGCTGGGTTCTTCTGTACCAAGCTTCATCGGACACAGCACCAAGAATTGATTCTGCAACGAGCCAGGGAAGTTTACCGCTAACTACTTCGCTGAATAAAGAGTCTCGCTGACGTAGACGTTCCGTGCCGAACTTTTTGAGATCCTCGAGTGTCATCGGATGGAACAACGGCTTTGGAAGCTGTCCACTTTGCTGCATCGCCATAAGAACTTGAAATGCCGCGTGCGCCTGTTTGTCCTCGCCGGCCCGGTACGCTGTATCCATGAATAGAACAAGGAAGCGGGGGTCATTCCAAAAACCGCTTCGAAGTCGATTCAGGTCGTGAAACGCATCTTTGGCACGATCTAGACTCTTGAGAATGTCCGTACGAAGCCCAATTAGCTGCAGATCAGGTTTGGATTCATCCATCACAGAATCAAGAGCGGCGAGAGCTGCCCTTGGATCTCCACTGTGGACGTGGCAAATTGCCTGGTTGATTCGATACTGAGATATATCTGGAAAAAGGCGACTCAGTTTTTCAAAAACGATGCTTGCCTCTGGAAATTGGCGGAGGCGAGTATGTGCAAACCCGAGTTGTTCGAGAACAATCCGATCATCTGGCGAATGTACCAGTGCACTCTTCAATGCTCTAACAGCGTCTTCGAATCGGTGTTGCTGAATGCTTAATCCCGCAAATCGGTTGAGCATATCCGGATGTGGCATCAGCTTACATGCCTGCTCCCAGCAATCGGCCGCTTTTGCCATGTCATCACTAAGTTCGTAGGCTCTTGCTGCAATCTGCCACCAAACTGCATCGTTTTCTCTTGGGTTGGCATTCAGTTCATTAATCGCGTCAGCGGACCGACCTTGCATCAAGCATTCAACTGCATTGAAATACACTTGATAACGATTGGATTCTCCAAGCAAACTGTCGACAGTAATACGGGCTTGCCCCAAAGCAGCCAAATCCATGCTGCTCGCAGTTTCAAAAAGCCCCTCGCACAACTGCTCGATCGCTTCTTTACCCTGGTCAAGTGCTTTTTGTTGAAGCGCGACCAAGTGCCCAAGTGACTGGCGACTTCGCTTATAAACTTCACGATCCAAGATCGCTGCCAAAAAGTGTGCCGAAAAGCTACTTGGATGTTCAGCTCGCAAACGCCCCGACAGCCCTTTCGGGGGCGCACAAACACGAACAAGCGTCAATTGAGCGAGTAACAAAGGCACTGGTTGGCACCGAGCCATTGGCTTTACCAGTTCCTCGATTTGGGAGAATTGTCCGAGCAAACTGTATGCTTTAGATGCGAATTCGACCGCAGCTCGCTGGATTGTCGAATCCGCCCGCCCAGACAACCGCACGGGAGCCACAATCGGATTCAGAACTTCGATGACAAACTCTAGGTACTGTCGTTCGTCATCCGATAGGCCACCGCTCGCAACAATTCCGGCACCAAGGGATGAATTCAGAACCTCGCAAAATAACGCCTCAGCGGCAGCAATCCGACATCGACCGTCTACCCAACTGGCTTCGCACGTTTCCGCTGCAAAGTCTAACAGTGCTCTTGCCGATTCAATGTCCTTTAGTGCAACGTGCGCATACACAACAAGATCAATCCACTTACATTGGGGTGGCTTGTCAGTAACAAGATCGATTGCATCTTGAAACCGATCGTTTTGTATCAAGAGCTGCAAAGCTGCATGTAGACGCGATGGCTCGTTCAACGTCCCCAATTTGCCTAACCCTGCGTCTACATCTTCGTTGATTGATGCCTCAAATGCTGAAAGGGCAGCAAGTCGAGCATCATGGTCATCACCACGGATTGTACTACTCATCATGCAACTCCTTTAGTAGTTTCTGCAGCCTCGTGAGGTCAACTTGCTTCCCGACCTGTCGCAAACTTGAGATCTCGGAACGTTCTTCCTCAGCCATAATCAAAAGCGATTCTGTACGAAGTTTCTTGGACCACTGACTTCCAGAACTCTCAAAGCACTTTTGCAAGCTTGCAAGTAACTTGCCCACTTGGTCGCGTTCGAGTTTACGGCGTGCATCCTTGATGTCGTCAATGAGTCGCCATACTAGGTCCTCGTCCACATCGTGATCCGCAACCGCAGTACTCGCTTTAATCTTTTCTGAGATTCGTATCGCATCCATCACTGCGAGAAAAGTATCTTCAGAAATCCCTTGGTTAACAATTATGTTTCCGCCTGCTGTTAATCCAGTCACTGTGTTATGACTGTTCAAAGGTTGAAGGTTGTCATTAGTGGATACACTTCCAGTGTTCGCCGAGAAAGAGGAGTCTGCACGCGAGTCTAGCCACGCCAAATAGAGTCCGGCCGCGAGGAATCCTAATACGACGAGTGGAGACGAGTCGGATACGAACTCGAAAGCTCCGATACGCTCAAGCTTAGCCTTGGCAATGATCGTCGGCACAAACGCCAAAGCGCTGGCGGTTCCGAAACACAAGTTTGCACGTCTCCAATAACGGTAACGTGGATTGAAACTTAGAACTATTGCATAAAGCACCACGCCACCGGCAAGAATCCATAACCAAACCGACTCCGGATTCATGTACAGTAAAGCAGCGAGACCGGCTCCGGCAATCGTTACGCACAGGGCAACTATCCACCACTTGCCAGCTTGCCTAGCTGGTTGCTGGAACTCGGCGTTTCCGATCGGAAATCGACCCAAAGAGGGCTTTGGCTGCGGCGATTTTTCAGCTCGCAGAAGATGACTCGCGAACTGCTTCACTTCAACGCCAATGTTAAAAGCCGATGATAGTTCGGACGCTAATCGTTGTCGAAGCGATTCGAATAGTAGACTCGGAACTCGGTCAAAAAGCCCAATAGCAGATGACCTTGTCGAATAAGATACAATCGCCTCAACTAGCCCCAACACCTCTGGCGAAATCTTTGTCTGGGTTGGGGCACCTAGGGGTGGAGAAGAACCTTTGGGTCTAACTGTGAGAGTACACGAAATGCGAATGCGGCGGCTCTTTCAGAAGCGATTTCTTGCCACCCACTCGCGTCCGCGGCCGCTTTCTTATCAACAAGATCTGAAATTCCTCTAATAACCATTGCGAGACAGCTTTGCGTCATACTTGCTGCAGTAAGGAATCCAATCCCTTCCATCTCGACAGCAACTGCATCACTGTAAGCTTGCCTCAGGAAGTTCGCGGTTGCTGAGCGAGTTGATGCTACAACTTTCGCACCTGCCGCAATAGGAGCAATGAAGACCTTGGGGTTCCGAGTTTCGCTTAAGTCCTCTTTCTGCAGTTCAACTCGCCAATCATCCTTTCGGCCTTCTGCTCTGGCACGACTGATAAGAGCATCCGCTGAGTTGCGTACGTCTGGACGAGGCTTGAAAAGATCTCCGTCTTTCCCTGACTCGTATCCATACACTTTGGTCGCACATACAACGTCTCCCAAAGAGACGTCCTTCACGCCGCCCGCGACTCCAACGAACAATATCACGTGTGGCTTAAAGTACTCAATCGTCCGCTCTGCCTCAGCTGCAGACCGTTCGTTTCCAGCACCAGCCTCAGCAATTAAAACAGACCAGTCCGAGAACTCACCAATCTCATAAACAGTGCCACTGTGGTGGGTATCTTCGACATGATTCTGCAAACGCCTCCTTACAGCCGCATATTCACAGGGAATAGCAGTAATAATCACGGCCTTCTTTTGAGTCATGTACCCCGTCCCTTTATGGATGATGCCGGCAGCCATACGTTTGAAAGGGACACATTATGCCACTATCGGGACAGTTGCACAAGTCTGACCGCACGATTACAATTCGACCGTTTACTAAATGGTTTACGCCAGAATGGCGGCTGGAGCGAGGGCTAGAAATTGGACAGCGGTCAACTCAAATGGATTGCAAATTTCATCTGGAACATCGCCGATGACGTTTTGCGAGGCGTTTACGTTCGGGGTAAATATCGCGACGTGATTCTGCCCATGGTCGTTATTCGACGCCTGGACGCAGTCTTGGAAGACACCAAGAATGCCGTCCTAAAGCAAAAAGAAAAACTCGAAAAGGCAGGGATCGTCAACCAAGAAGCTGCCCTGAAGCGCGCCGCTGGCCAAGCGTTCTACAACAAGTCCGAGTTTCGCTTGATGGATCTAAAATCGAGGGCGAAACAGCAGCAACTCAAGCTTGATTTCGAAGTCTATCTCGACGGATACTCCGACAACGTTCAGGAGATCCTGAGCAAGTTCAAGTTTCGCAATCAGATTGCAACCCTGGTGGAGGCTGACATCCTTGGTGGACTAATTGAGAAGTTTTTGGACAAGTCAATCAACCTGAGTCCTAAACCGGTATTGGACGAGAATGGTAATGAAAAGCTGCCGGCGCTCGACAACCACGCGATGGGAACAATCTTTGAAGAGTTGATCCGCCGCTTCAACGAAGAAAACAACGAAGAAGCTGGAGAGCACTTCACACCACGCGATGTAGTCAAGTTAATGGCGAATCTCATCTTGCTCCCCATCGCCGATCAAATCAAACCTGGTACCTATACCGTTTACGACGGTGCGTGCGGAACCGGTGGAATGCTAACCGTCGCTGAAGAGTCGTTGCATAAGCTTGCGGGCGACAAGGAGGTTTCTATCCACTTGTTCGGTCAAGAAAGTCAGCCCGAAACATATGCGATCAGTAAAGCAGACCTGCTGCTAAAGGGAGAAGGCGAGGAAGCTGAGAACTTCGCTAATGGTTCGACATTGTCTCAGGACGCGTTTCCTTCGCGCGAATTCGACTTTATGCTGTCGAACCCACCGTACGGCAAGAGCTGGAAGACGGACCTCGAACGAATGGGTGGCAAATCCGACATTCAGGATCAGCGTTTTGTCGTTGAGCACGCGGGCGAACCAGAGTTCTCCCTAATCACGAGATCCAACGATGGCCAGCTCATGTTTCTTGTGAACAAGCTGAGCAAGATGAAGCGTGACACTCCGCTAGGTAGCCGAATCGCGGAAGTTCACAACGGCTCGTCGCTATTCACGGGTGATGCCGGCCAAGGTGAAAGCAACATTCGTCGTTGGATTATTGAGAACGACTGGTTGGAAGCCATCATCGCGCTGCCACTCAACATGTTCTACAACACGGGCATTGCAACCTATATCTGGGTGCTGAGCAATCGAAAGACCAAGAAGCGAAAAGGCAAGGTTCAGTTGATCGATGCCACATCGATATCGACTCCGCTTCGCAAGAATCTTGGGAAAAAGAATTGTGAGTTCAGTGAAGATCAGATCGAGTTCATCACTAAACTATTTTTGGATTTCAAGTCGACAGACGTTTCCAAGATTTTCCCCAACGAAGAGTTTGGCTACTGGAAGATCGTTGTTGAACGACCCTTGCGGCTTGCATTTCATATCACGAAGGAACGACTGAAGGCATTCAAGGAAGCGGCAGCCAAAGCTTGGATGGAGCCGTTAGAGATATTGGTCAAGATTGCGGGGATGGATACTCTCCATCGCGATTTCAACATAATTCGTGAGCAATTCGAAGCCGAACTCGCTACAGCTGGGATCAACTTAAGAGCCGCTGCACTGAAGAACATCTACGATGCCTTCACAGAGAAAGATCCTACCGCCGAGCCAGTCATCAAGAAGAAGACAAAGAAAGCGATTGTTTACGAACCTGATCCAGAGCTCCGAGACACAGAGCAGGTTCCGTTGCTGGAGCCTGGAGGCATTGAGGCCTTCTTCAATCGTGAAGTCTTGCCCCACGTTCCTGATGCATGGATTGACGAATCAAAGATTTTGATCGGCTATGAAATCTCATTCACCCGGCACTTTTATAAACCCCAGCCACTTCGATCTCTAGATGAGATTCGAATCGATTTGCAGAACCTGCAATCGGAGGCAGAAGGATTGCTCGATCGAATCGTTGCCATGGGGGCGTCTAAATGAAAGAGAGTGGGTTCATTTTCTGCGTCGCGAGGAATGGAGGCAAAAAGGGGACAAAGGGGACATCCACGCCACGCAGTTCAATGATGCGTCCCGCGAGGTCAGAAAGGACATTGCCTGGAGCCGAGTTATTTGTGAAGCAAATGAGACACTGCGGCTAGCAAGCGTCAAAGGAAATCAGATGGGATCAATACCAGTTTTTGAAGAAAGCCACATTGAATCGCTGTCCAAAGTACTCGGCGAGTGTGGTTCCGGTACGGACATCAGCCGCTTCCTGGACATGTGCGGAATAGAAGATACGTCCGGCGAGTCCACGAAATGGCGACGCCTGAACACAACGTTTGTAAACCTACAACGCAAGCACCGGTGCGCGAACCACATCGTGGATTTCATCAGCAAGTTCTTTAGCCCGGTGCGCTTCGTTGGTCGCAATGAACAATTTGAAGCTCTTCGGAGTGACCTGAACTTGGTACTTGCGTTCGCTGGACTTGAATATGGGCCCGATGGCAAGTTTCGAAACAGGACTGCAGTGTCAACGATCACTGAGGCAGAAGCAAGGCTCAAGACTCTCCGAGCCAAGTTTCAGGGCCGGCTTATCCACATCGAAGTGCTCAAGTATTGCAAGGTAGAGCTTCTCCAGGACAACTACTTTCACGCTGTGTTCGAGGCGAGCAAAGGATTGGCTCAGCGCATTCGCGAAATGTCTGGCGTTGATGGAGACGGAACGGCTCTGATCGATCGAGTCTTCTCCGTCGATAGGCCAGTCCTCGCTTTCAATACACTCCAAACGGAAACCGAAAAATCCGAGCACAAGGGGATGGCTGCACTGCTAAAGGGGTGTTTCTCCGCTGTGAGAAACCCACTTGCACACGAGCCGAAAATACTGTGGGAAGGCGAGGAAGATGCGGCAGACTACCTTTCGCTAATCTCTTTACTCCATCGCCGACTTGATTCCAGCGTTAAGACAGGATTGGGAGCTACATCGTGAACACCAAATTAGGTCCCTACCCGAAATACAAAGACTCAGGGATTCCTTGGCTGGGCCAAATACCGGAGCATTGGGATGTTCGTCGCAACGGTCGACTATTCGCGCAGCGAAACGAAACTGGGTTTGGCGAACTACCAATATTGGAAGTTTCTCTTCGAACTGGCGTGCGTGTTCGCGACATGGACAACTTGAAGCGAAAGCAAGTCATGTCCGACGCCGAGAAATACAAGCGCGCGGCCAAAGGTGACATTGCCTACAACATGATGCGCATGTGGCAGGGCGCACTCGGCACGGCCCCTGTCGACGGTCTGGTCAGTCCTGCTTACGTAGTCGCTCGCCCATTCGAAGAAACGAACCCTTACTACTACAGCTACCTATTTCGTACCGAAGGTTACAAAGCCGAGGTTGATGGATACTCGCGAGGCATCGTCAAAGATCGCAATCGACTGTACTGGCAAGACTTCAAACGCATGCCATCTTGTTTTCCGCCGCCTAAGGAACAATCGTCAATCGTGCAGTTTTTGGATGCAAACGCGCACTTCGTCCGACAGTTTATTCGCAACAGACGGCGGCTAATAGACTTGTTGGCTGAGCAGAAGCAGGCAATCATCAATCGTTACGTCACGCGCGGGATTGACCCAAAAGCAAGGCGAAAGGAATCAGGAGTGGATTGGATTGGCGAAATACCAACGCACTGGGAGCGAAAGAAGCTGAAATTTCTATCACGGATAACTTACGGCATTTCCCCCAACAACAGCACTTATAACGCAGATGGAGTTGGCACACTTCTAATCAATGGTCCTGATGAGTACTCTGAGGAAGATTTTGGCTACACACGGCCCATAAAGTGGACGACGTCGCCAACAAAGTTTGCACCGAAGGATGCGCTCCTTTTTTGTTTGCGAGGCTCTACCACTGGTAGGCTAAACATCTGCCACGACCGCGTTAGCATTGGAAGGGGAGTTGCTGCATTGGTGCCCAGTGGAAGCCGTGCTTATTTCACTTATGCAATGATGGCACTTCGGTCTCACCTTAAGTCTACGTTTCGTGGTTCGACCTTCCCAAGCGTAACCGCAGAACAGCTAAACAACTATGTACTGACGAATCCACCTCCCGAAGAGCAGGTCTCGATTGCAAGTCACATTCAAGAAGAAACACAAACGCTTGAAACTGCAATCCGGACAGCACACGCAGAGATTGGGCTCATCCAAATGTATCGTGATCGGCTTGTTCTGGACGTTGTAACAGGCAAGATTGACACACGTGACGCCACGATCTCGGTCGAGCTTGAAGTTGGCCATGAAGATGATGAAGAACTCCTAGATGACTTTGACTCAGACGAAGAGGTGAACGATGGCGACGACTGATACGAGCGAAAAAGGCCTTGAAGCCCTTGTCGTCAGCTCGCTAGTCGGTGACTCTGGCTATGTAGTTGGATCACCAGCCGATTACGATCGAGACTCTGCCGTCGACCTAGTCAAGCTCACTGCTTTTTTGCGCGCAACCCAGGCAGAAACGGCAGACACACTCGACTTGGACAATGATGGACCAACTAGGGCAAAGTTCCTTGCGCGATTGCAGGGAGAGATCGCCAAAAGAGGCGTCATTGATGTCCTAAGAAACGGAATCAAGCATGGACCGGTTTCTATTGACTTGTTCTACGGCGCACCCTCGGCTGGCAATGAATCTGCCGCGAAGCTACATGCAGCCAACATCTTCAGCGTCACAAGGCAGCTTAGATACAGCAAAGACTCAACAGCACTCTCGCTCGATATGGCGATTTTCATAAATGGTCTCCCTGTCATCACCTTTGAGCTGAAGAACCGATTGACTAAGCAAACCGTCTTGGACGCTGTCGAACAGTACAAGAACGATCGCGACCCGAAAGAACTACTATTCCGCTTCGGCCGATGCGTTGTTCATTTTGCAGTGGATGACCAAGAAGTTCGGATGTGCACTCACCTTCAGGGTAAACACTCATGGTTTTTGCCCTTCAACAAAGGCTTCAACGACGGAGCCGGCAATCCTCCCAATCCCAAGGGGCTAAAAACTGACTACTTGTGGAAGGAAATACTCACCAAGCCCAGCTTGACCGACATTCTCGAAAACTATGCACAGACGCTAGAAGAGAAGGACAAGACCGGCCGAAAGACATTCAAACAAGTCTTCCCCCGATATCATCAACTGGCGGTTGTTAGGTCGTTACTGAGTGACGCTAAAAAAAAAGGCGTCGGCCAGAAGTACTTGATTCAGCATTCGGCCGGCAGCGGTAAGAGTAATTCGATAGCTTGGCTCGCTCACCAGCTTGTAGGGCTTACAGCCGAATCGCCGAGTAAGACGTCTCCATCTGGCGTGCGCAAGCCCGCTGCTGGTGTCATCGTGTCGGGCGAAGCATCCTTGGCCGCGGAGAATCCAGCTCAGTATAAGGCCGCCTCCCAACCGACGGTGTTCGACACTGTAATCGTTGTGACGGACCGTCGAGTCTTAGACAAACAGATTCGAGATACGATTAGACAGTTCGCACAAGTTGGTTCCGTCGTCGGTCACGCTGAGCGAGGCGAGGACCTGCGCCGCTTTCTGGAAGCCGGCAAAAAGCTCATTATTACCACGGTACAGAAGTTCCCAGTCATCTTAGATAAGATCGGCGCGGATCATCGTGAGAACAAGTTCGCGCTGATCATCGATGAAGCGCATTCGGGGCAAGGTGGAAGCACGATGGCCAAAATGCAGTCGGCGCTGTCCGAGGATGCGCCAGATGCTGAGGAAACTCCGGACGAGCGCATTGCTCGAATCATGGAGTCGCGAAAGCTACTCCCGAATGCAAGCTACTTTGCGTTCACAGCAACGCCGAAAGGCAAAACGCTGCAACTATTCGGAATCAAGACTCCCAAGGGAGGATACCGGCCATTTCATGTTTACACCATGAAGCAAGCCATAGATGAAGGATTCATTCGCGACGTCCTTCGGGGCTATACCCCAGTCTTGAGCTACTACCACGTAGTCAAAAAAATTCCCGATGACCCAGAGTTTGATGCGGAACGAGCGATGAAGAAGATCCGCAAGTACGTCGAAGGAAATCAGCATGCGATCCGCAAAAAGGCGGAGATCATGATCGACCACTTCCACGCTCACGTTTCTGGCCCACGTAAGGTGGGAGGCCAAGCTCGAGCTATGGTGATCGCCCGAGGTATCAATGCGGCAATGCAGTACAAAACTGCTTTCGACTCTTATTTGAGCGAAAGAAAGAGTCCGTACAAATCCATCGTTGCTTTTTCAGGAAAGCACTCGTACCTGGGCGACGATAATGTTGATGAAGCCAAGATGAATGGCTTTGCCAGCGCATTGATTCCAGAAAAGCTTGCGGAGGAACCATATCGTTTCCTAATCGTCGCCGAGAAGTTCCAGACAGGTTTTGACGAACCGCTATTGCACACCATGTACGTGGATCAGCCGCTCTCGAGTATCAAGGCTGTCCAAACGCTTTCGCGCTTGAATCGAGCACACCCACAAAAGCACGACACGTTCGTTCTCGATTTCGTGAACGATGTCGACACCATCGAGGCTGCGTTCCAAGATTACTACCAGACAACGATCCTCAGCAAAGAAACGGACCCAGACAAACTTCATGACTTGAAGAATGATTTGGATGCAGCTCAGGTCTACGATTGGCCATCGGTGGAAATGCTGGTTCAACTGTTCCTCGACGGGGCTGCAAGGGACAAACTTGATCCCATCTTGGATGCATGCGTTGCAACCTATAACGCTGAACTCGACGAAGACGGTCAGGTTGATTTCAAGGGTAAGGCGAAGCTGTTCACTAGGACCTACGGTTTTCTTGCCGCAGTACTTCCCTATTCGCTGCCCGAATGGGAAATGCTTGCGACGTTCTTGAACTTTTTAGTTCCTAAGCTTCCGTCTCCAAAGGAAGA
>Ga0315903_10006716_pt1 | contig 14595 bp, 13 predicted proteins | sample LakEriMetagenome_7_FD_203524 | JGI IMG/M metagenome (GOLD analysis project Ga0315903, IMG submission 203524) | Freshwater fungal communities from buoy surface, Lake Erie, Ohio, United States - Buoy 2 MA119 | ecosystem: Environmental > Aquatic > Freshwater > Lake | place: USA: Lake Erie, Ohio...
TTTTTGTAAATTGTTGACAATTTACAAAGTTGTGATCAAATTCGTGACATGTCGATTGAAAACATGAAGTCAGGCACTCACTTCTCGCCCATCTCGGAAGCGAATGCCACCATTTCAATGTTGCAAAACCATTCCCTGACGGGTGCCGTGCAACAGGAGATAGAGCGACTCATCAATGTGGGAGAGTTGGGGCCGGGTGACAAACTGACTGAGGCCGCATTGGCTGAACGTTTGGGTGTTTCTCGAGGTCCGGTGCGAGAGGCCTTTCGTGTTTTAGAAGAAGCTGGCTTGGTCCAGCTCGAAAAAAATCGCGGTGTGTTTGTGCGGCAGGTTCCACTAGATGAGGCCTTAGAGATATTTGACTTGCGGGCCATGATTGAAGCCCATGTGGGCGCTTCGTTGGCGAACAAGGCCTCAGAGCAGCAACTTCAACATTTGAAAAAACTGGTGCTTCAAATGGAGCAGGCTGTCAGGGTGGTTGACGAAACCACCTACTACCGATTGAACATTGAATTCCATGAGGCCATGGTTTTCTGTACCGGCAACAAAAAGCTGATTAGCATGTATCGAAAGTTGACTCAGGAATTGAGTCTCTTCAGACGTCGTAATTTTTCAGACCATGCACTGCTAGTGACCTCTGTCGATGAACATCGAGATATTCTGGAAGCCATCGAATCACGCAACGCTGCCAAGGCCTCTGAAGCTTTGCAAAGGCACGTGCTGAAAAGCCGTGAAAGAACCCTTCAAAATTACGAGAAATACGCTTCTCGTACAACCCGTTAAATTCTGAACAGGAAAAAAGATGCAAGTTAACAATCGTACTTATCAATTGCCCAAACAACCCGTGGTCGTGGTGTGTGTGGATGGTTGTGAGCCTGATTATTTAGGTCAAGCTGTGGCTGGGGGCTACATGCCTTGGATGAAAAAAGTATTGGCAGAGGGCACAGGCTTGCAAGCCAATTGTGTGGTGCCCAGTTTTACCAACCCCAATAATTTGTCCATCGTGACAGGCGCGCCGCCCAGTGTGCATGGCATTTGCGGTAATTATTTGTACGACAGCGCCAACCATGTTGAAGTCATGATGAACGATCCGAAGTGGCTGCGTGCGCCGTCTTTGCTGGCTGCATTGGCCGATGCGGGTTGCAAGATGGCCGTCATTACAGCCAAAGATAAGCTGAGGCAATTGTTGGGTCACAACATGAAGGGCATTTGTTTTTCTGCAGAAAAAGCAGACAAAGCCTCAGTGGCCGAGCACGGCATCGATGATGTGCTGAACAAAGTTGGAAAACCTTTGCCCAGTGTTTACAGCGCAGACTTGTCTGAATTTGTTTTTGCAGCCGGGGTGTGGCTGATGAAAAATCAAAGACCCGATGTGATGTACCTCTCGACCACAGATTACATTCAGCATAAATTTGCGCCAGGCACCGCGGGTGCCAACGACTTTTACGCCATGATGGATGGCTACATGGCGCAACTCGATGCCATGGGGTGTGTGGTGGTTCTAACGGCCGACCACGGCATGAACGCCAAAGTGGGCATGGATGGCCAACCAAAAGTGATTTATTTGCAAGACTGGTTTGACGCTTGGCTAGGCGCAGGTTCGGTGCGCGTCATCTTGCCCATCACAGACCCTTATGTGGTGCACCACGGGGCCTTGGGTTCTTTTGCCACCATCTATTTGCCAGCAGGCACAGACCCTTTCAGGGCGTGTGAAAAACTGCAAGCACAGCACGGCATCGAAGTGGTGCTAACGCGTGAACAAGCGGCAGCTCAATTTGAACTGCCAGCCGATAGATTGGGTGACTTGGTGGTTGTGTCTGAGCGCGATACGGTGCTGGGCACCTCCAAATCCAAGCATGACTTGTCGGGCCTCGAGGTGCCCTTGCGTTCGCATGGCGGCATCAGCGAGCAGCGAGTGCCTTTGGTCATGAACCGTGCCGTCCCTCACTTGGACCTAGAGCGACAGTGGCGAAATTTTGATGCCTTTGATTTGGCCTTAAATTGGGGTCAGTGAGCCACGGGTTCTAAATAGGAAACCAATATGAGCCAAGTTGCACAATTTATCAAAGACCATCAACTCGATGCCATGCGCATGGGTGGCAAAAAAGTTGGAGCAGGTAGAAGTCGCTTTATAGAAGTGTTGAACCCCTTCACAGAACAATGCATTGGCACTGTCCCCAAGGCCACACTGGAAGAGGTGCGTGAAGCCTATGCCATTGCCCATGCCTACAAGCCCACGTTATCAAGGTATGAGCGAGCTGCAATTTTGAACAAAGCAGCAGCCTTGGTCAGGGATCATTTAGACGACATTGCCAATTTGATTACAGCAGAAGCTGGCTTGTGCATCAAAGATGCGGTCTATGAAGCGGGCCGCGTGAGCGATGTGTTGCTGTTTGGCGCACAAGAGGTTTTGAAAGATGACGGGCAAATTTTCAGCTGCGATTTAACCCACCATGGCAAACAGCGCCGCGTTTACACACAGCGTGCGCCTTTGCTAGGCGTGATCACTGCCATCACACCTTTCAATCACCCCATGAACCAAGTGGCGCACAAAGTCATTCCCAGCATCGCCACCAACAACCGCATGGTGCTCAAGCCTTCGGAGAAGGTGCCTTACTCGGCCATTTACTTTGCTGATTTGCTTTATGAGGCAGGCCTACCTCCCGAAATGCTGAGTGTTATCACAGGGGATCCACGCGAAATTGCCGATGAAATGCTGATGCACCCAGCAGTTGACTTGATTACATTCACCGGCGGTGTTGCCATTGGCAAGTACATTGCCGACAAGGCCGGCTACCGCCGCATTGTCTTGGAGCTTGGTGGCAATGATCCTCTTATCGTGATGGAAGATGCCGATTTGGAGGAGGCATCTAATTTGGCAGTGCAGGGCTCTTACAAAAATTCAGGCCAACGTTGTACCGCTGTGAAGCGCATGCTGGTTCATCAATCGGTGGCGGCAGAATTTACCGACTTGGTGGTTCAAAAAACCAAGGCGTGGTCGTATGGCGACCCTGCCAATCCAGACCACCTCATGGGCACGGTCATTGATGAGGCTGCAGCGCAATTTTTTGAGTCGCGTGTCAATGAGGCTTTAGCCAAGGGCGCCCGACTGTTGGTGGGAAATCAACGGCGAGGTGCCTTGTATTCACCTACTGTTTTGGATCAAGTGACGCCTGACATGATGCTAGTCAAAGAGGAAACCTTTGGCCCTGTCTCACCCATCATTCAATTTAACAACATAGACGAAGCCATTCAAATTGCCAATGGCACGGCCTATGGCCTGTCTAGCGGGGTGTGTACCAACCGCATGGATTACATCGTGCGTTTTGTGAACGAGCTTCAAATGGGCACCGTGAATGTTCGTGAGGTGCCAGGCTACCGATTGGAGCTCACGCCATTTGGCGGTATCAAAGATTCTGGCTTGGGCTACAAAGAAGGTGTGCAAGAAGCCATGAAAAGTTTCACCAACATCAAAACCTATTCCTTGCCATGGGCTTGAATTGATTTCACGCTTGTCAAACTAAATTTCTACTGAAACACCATGGCTCTCACGCTCACTGACATTGAAAAACTCTTCGACCAAAGAGGACACGAACAATACACAGGCGAGCCGGTGACCCAACTGCAGCATGCTTTGCAATCTGGTTTTCTAGGCGAGCAAGCAGGTGCGAGCGATGAACTGGTTACGGCGGCCTTCCTTCATGACTTAGGTCATATGTTGCATGATTTAGGTGAGACACCCAGCATCCACGGTGTTGACGATGTCCATCAATACCGAGTGCTGCCTTTTTTGCGAGGTCTGTTTCCAGACTCAGTGATCAATGCCATTCAAAGGCACGTCGATGCCAAGCGGTATCTGTGCGCAACCAGGCCTGAATACCATGACAGTTTGTCTGATGATTCCAAGCGCAGCTTGAAACTTCAAGGTGGTATTTTCTCTGAAGGGGAGGCCGCTGCATTCATTGCAGAAGATGGCGCAAAAGATGCAGTGCAATTGCGCCTCTGGGACGACCTTGCCAAACAACCTGACCTTCAAACGCCAGGGCTTTCTCACTACATGCAAATTGCAAGACGTTGCGCTTTGAGAGATTAGGTCGGCCATGACTTGGCCTGTTTTGTTATTGGTACTTTTTGGGGCACTGCTTCACGCCAGTTGGAACGCGCTTGTGAAGTCTAGCTCCGACAAAACCCTAGACACGGCCCTGATCCATGTCCTGTGCTCGCTGTTGGCCCTTCCTGTCTGTTTGTATGTTGGCCCACCACCTGCAGAATCTTGGCCTTATATCTTGGGCTCCTTGGTGGTTCACGTCGGTTATTACTTTGCGTTAGCCGGAGCCTATCGTCATGGTGAACTGGGCCTTACATATCCTTTGATGCGGGGTACTGCGCCCATGTTGGTGGCACTCACATCCTTTGCATTCATCGGTGAAGACTTGACACCGTTGGCTTGGTTGGGTGTAGCTTGTATCAGCGGCGGTGTTTTGTTGTTGGGCATTACGCGCGAGTGGTGGACTCACCGCAAAGCCATCGTGTTTGCTTTGATCAATGCTGTGCTGATTGCCATTTACACCGTCATCGATGCCAAAGGCGCGCGCATTTCAGGCCACGTAGTGCAATACATCTGCATGTTGTTTGTATTGGATGGCTGGCCGTTTGCCATTTTGGTTTTCATGCAGCGCAAAGGGCAAGTCTGGCCCTATGTGCGCAAGCGTTGGCCTGTCGCATCAGGTGGCGCATTTGCCTCCATTGGGTCTTACGCCATTGCACTGTGGGCCATGACCGTCGCGCCTGTGGCCATGGTGGCTGCGCTACGAGAAACATCGGTTTTTTTTGCAGCGCTGATTGGCGCTTGGTTTTTGAAAGAAGTTTGGACTCGACAAAGAATTGCAGGGACTGTGGCCATTCTTTCTGGCGTTGCAGCACTTCGTTTGGGTTAGTGGTTGAGGACACGCATTAGGAGATCTCATTCATGGCAACACAAAGCTTTCCAACTCAGGCCAAAATTGTCATCGTAGGCGGTGGCATTGCGGGCTGTTCTGTGGCTTATCACTTGGCCAAACTGGGTCAGACCGATGTGGTCTTGTTAGAGCAGGGTAAGTTAACCAGTGGCACCACTTGGCATGCGGCTGGCTTGGTGGGTCAAATGCGTCCCAATCGAAACATGACGCGCATGAGCAAGTACGGCATTGAACTTTATTCAAAGCTAGAAGCCGAAACGGGCTTGGCCACAGGTTGGAAACAATGTGGCAGCGTGAATGTGGCGCTCACGCCAGAGCGCATGAAAGTTTTGCGAAAACAAATTGCATTGGCCAGAAGCTTTGGTGTGGAGGTTCATGAAATCACGCCACAAGAAGTGGGTGAGCGAGCGCCCTTGCTTCGAACCGATGACTTAGCAGGCGGCATTTGGATTCCAGGAGACGGCAAGGCTAACCCTGCTGATTTGTGCATGTCCTTGGCCAAAGGGGCAAGGCTGCATGGCATCAAAATTTTTGAGGACATTGAAGTCACAGGTGTTGACTTGAATGACGGTCGCGTGAAAGGTGTGAAAACCAAACAAGGCGACATTCAGTGCGATATCTTGGTGAACTGTGCGGGCCAATGGGCGCGTCAATTTGGTCAGTTGGCCGGTGTCAACGTGCCGCTGTATTCTGCCGAGCATTTTTACATTGTGACCGACAAGATAGAGGGCATTCACCCCATGTGGCCCGTGGTGCGAGACCCCGATGGTTACATCTACTACAAAGAAGAAGTGGGCGGCTTGGTGATGGGTGGCTTTGAGCCTGTGGCCAAACCTTGGAATGTGCACCCTATTCCTTCAACTTTTCAATTTGAGTTGCTGGGCGAGGATTGGGATCAGTTTGAAATTTTGATGCAAAACGCCATTCACCGCACGCCTTGTTTGGAAACAGCCAAAGTCAAAATGTTGCTCAATGGACCCGAGAGTTTCACGCCCGATGGCAATTTCATTTTGGGTGAGGCACCTGAAGTTCGAAACTATTTTGTGTGTGCTGGTTTCAATTCAGCAGGCATTGCCAACTCTGGTGGTGCAGGGCGCTTGATGGCGGAGTGGATTGTGGGCGGTGAACCCAGTGTTGATTTGTGGGATGTCGATGTTCGCAGGTTTGGCGCATTTACCGGCAATCGAAAGGCACTCTCTGAACGCACTGCCGAGACCCTGGGTCTGCACTACGCCATGCGTTGGCCTAGACAAGAGTTGCAGACGGTTCGGCCATTGCGTTGCTCGCCTTTGTACGACATTTTGGCAGCGAAGGGCGCAGAGTTTGGCAGTAAAAATGGCTGGGAACGCGCGAACTATTTCCGACCTGCAGGTGCGCCGCCCGCGCGAGATACCTTGGACACACCCGATTGGTTGCCCTGGGTGCAAGCTGAACAAAAAGCCACCCGTGAGGCTGTGGCTTTGTACGATCAAAGTTCGTTTTCAAAAATCTCGGTCAGAGGCCCAGACGCACTGGCATTTTTGCAAAGCATGTGCGCCAACGAAATGAATGTGGCCATTGGCAAAATGGTTTACACCCCGCTGCTCAACGACAGGGGCGGCTTTGAAAGTGATCTCACAGTCATTCGACTCAGTGCTGATCGGTTCATGGTCGTGACTGGATCAGCTCAAACAACGCGCGATTTAGATTGGCTGCAGCGGCATGTCACGCCCGAAATTCGGGTTTACATCGATGATGTTTCTGCGCAGTTTTGCGTCTTGTCATTGATGGGCCCCAATTCTCTGGCTTTGATGTCAAGAGTTTGTCATGAAGACTTATCACCGCAAGCTTTGCCGTTTGCACACACGCGTGAAATAGATGTGGGCCACGCCAAAGTGCGAGCAGCCCGCATGAGCTACGTGGGCGGCCCAGGCTACGAGTTGTATGTGCCTGTTGAAATGACACGTCATGTGTACCTGGCTTTGCAAAGTGCAGGCGCAGACCTAGGCTTGCGTGATGCCGGTTACTACGCGTTGGATGCACTGCGCATCGAACGTCATAGGCGAGCATGGGGCGCGGAGATCGGACCTGATGAAACGCCCTTTGAAGCGGATTTGTGGGCGGGTGTGAAACTCGATAAGACAACTGACTTTAAAGGTAAGAAAGCCTTGCTGGCCAAAAAAGCACAAGCAGAATTTAAGCTTGATAAAAAGCTTGTCAAAGTTGTTGTGAAAGATGCGCACCATTATTTGTGGGGTGGCGAGCCCTTGAGTGTGGGTGGTCAATTTGTGGGTGAGGTCACCTCTGCTGGTTGGGGTTATGAGACGGGCAGGACGGTGGCTTTGGGCTACATCCGAGGCCATTGGGCACAACAAGACATCCAAAATCTGCAAGCGCAGGCCGAGTTATGGGGAGTGCCTGTCGATGTTCTAATCCAAGATGCGACTTGACTCAATGGCTTCAAGCAAGCAGACAGGCATAATTTAGCCTTTGCTCAGCATCTGTTTGGGCTTCACTTGGAAATTGAATGACCTTATTGGCTATTTTGGTGGGCACGCTGGCTGCTGGTATTGGAAGTGTTTGGTTGGCAGCCTGGCTTAGTTTTGGCATTGTGAGTCGCTATACCCAACACATGCTGAGCTTGGCTGCAGGTGCATTGCTAGCCACAGCTTTTTTGCACCTGTTGCCTGAGGCCTTTGACGCAGGTGTAGAGCCCCACAACTTGTTCATGACCTTGTTGTTCGGTTTGTTGTTTTTCTTTTTGCTCGATAAGGCAGAGCTCTGGCACCACGGCCACGAGCATCACCACGGCGATGCACACCATGGCCATGATCATCATGAGGCTCACGACCACGATCATGATCATGCGCATTCAACTGCTTCAGATGCATCACACGTTGAAGGCGCACACGCAAAGCCGCTGGCCGGTGGCTGGGCTATTTTGGCTGGCGATAGCGTTCATTGCTTTGGTGATGGCGTCCTGATTGCCTCTGCATTCATGGTCGATTTGAAGTTAGGGGTGGTAGCTGCTTTGGCTGTTTTGGCCCACGAAGTACCCCACCACATGGGCGATTTGGTAGTGCTGCGCCAGGGCTCCCAAAATCGACAAACTGCCGTCTTGAAAGTCTCACTGGCGGGCGCCATTACGGCTTTTGGGGGGCTGGCTGGCTACGCTTTGTTGGATCAACTCCATGGCGTCTTGCCCTATATGCTGGCCATTGCCAGCAGCAGTTTTATTTATGTGGCCTTGGCCGATTTGATACCGCAATTGCAAAAACGTTTAAGTTCAGGTGAGACTGCAGCACAAATTGTTTGGCTGATGAGTGGCATTGTGTTGGTGAGCGCTGTCAGTGTATTGGCACATTCTTTCGCCTCGCATTGAGACAGCACTCCTAACCCTTTGCGCAAGGCAGTCCGGGTGTGTTGCACCACTCGCTCCAACTGCCTGGGTACAAGCGGGTGAGACCTAAACCAGCAATTTCCATGGCCAAAATATTGGGCACCGTACTGACTCCGCTGCCGCAATGGTGAACCACCGTTGCAGGGTCTCTGCCTGCTAAAAGCTTTTCAAATTCAGCTCTCAAAACTTCTGGCGATTTGAACAGGCCATCTGCGCCAAGGTTTTCAGCAAAAGGCCTGTTTAATGCGCCTGGTATGTGGCCAGCCACAGGATCGAGAGGCTCCATTTCGCCGCGATAGCGCGCAGCAGCACGGGCATCGATCAGGGTTAAATTGGGATGCCCTACTTGAGGCGCCAATTGATCAGTACTGACCCATTCGCGTAAAGCCGATTTCAATTCAAAGTTGCTAGCGATAGGCTTAAGCGCTGCAGGCGCGCCTTTCTCAACGGCCCCGCCTGATGCTTCCCAGGCCTGTAGGCCGCCATCTAAAACGGCGACAGCATCGTGGCCCAACCATTTCAGCATCCACCACATGCGACCGCAATAGTTGGCGCCATTGCGGTCGTACACCACTGCCTGCATGTTGTTCTGAAACCCCAAGCCACTTAACCAAGCGGCCACTGCCTCACGCGAGGGCAGGGGATGTCTGCCGCCATTGACAGCCGATGCATCGTGCGAGCTGAGGTTGCGATCTAAATGAGCTTGCAGTGCACCCTTAATGCGAACCGTGGCAAACAGGGTATCCGCCATCTCGGGTTTCATGAGGTCGCCGGTGCAATCAAACACCATGAAAGCTTTGCCCGAAGTCTGCAAGTCTTTGAGTTGTTGTACAGAAATGAGAGTGGTGTACATGTCGATTCCTTCAGTCGTTGTCAGTTTGCAATTAAGAGGGTGTGCTGGGCTTGTTTCGATCGTTTAAGGCTGTGGCCACAATGCCACTTAAGACAATGATCAATATACCGCTCCAGCCGATCCAAGGTATTTGATCCCCAAATAAAAACAAGCCAAACAATGCGGAAAAAACAATGCCCGAGTATTGCAAATTGGCAGCCACCATGGCGGCCCCATCGTTGTAGGCGCGGGTCATGCACCATTGGCCCAATGCGGCCAAAATGCCTATGGGCAACAGCAGCCAAGCTTGCGGCCAAACCCATTCGCTGGTGCCAGTGAACAGCATCACAAGCGCGCCAGATGCGGCGGCGGCCAATGAAAAATAAAAGACTGTGCGCTCAACAGGCTCCCCCTTTCTGCCAAGCTCGGCGACCTGAATGTAGGCCATTGCGGCAATCATCCCGGAAAACAAGCCAACCAATCCCGCCAGGACTTGGTTTTGTTCAATGGTGGGTCTGAGGATCATGACGACGCCCAAAAAGCTGATCACCACAGTGAGTACCAAAGGTGCCTCGCCATTGACATCTTGGAAATTTCCTTTCCAAAGCGTTGCGCCCACTAAAAAAGCAGCCACCCAAACGCCACTCGTGTAGTTCAAGGTCATGGCCATGGCCAATGGCAGGTAAGCAATGGCATAAAACCAAGCTGCCAAAGACACCACCCCGGTGAAGGCGCGCCAAGTGTGCATTTTGGGTACAGTTGTTTGAAGTGAAATACCTTTGCGCTGACAGGCAATGGCCATCAGCAAGCAGCCGATAGCGCCTCGATAGAAAACCAATTCAAAAGTGCTGAAGTGCACTGCTGCATATTTCACACACACACTCATGACTGAAAAAAACAGCGAGGCTAAAACCATCCAGAGTGCTTGCATGCAGCTTAGTCGCTTGAAGCTTCGTTCATCGATGTGCTCATCTTGTTGCGATACCACTCGTGAAAATGTTGCATGCCGTCTTCCATGGGGCTTTGATAGGGGCCCACTTCGTTGTCGCCTCGCAGCAAAAGAGCTTTGCGACCCGCATCCATGCGTTCTGCAATTTCATCGTCCTCAAGACAGGTTTCCATGTAGGCCGCTTTTTGGGCTTCTACAAAATCACGCTCGAAGGCCACGATTTCCTCAGGGTAATAAAACTCCACCATGTTCAGTGTTTTTTCTGGGCTGATGGGGTGGAGTGTGGACACCGTGAGCACATGTGGATACCACTCCACCATGATGTGGGGATAGTAGGTGAGCCAAATAGCACCATATTCAGGAACGGCACCCTGTCGGTATTGCATCAGTTGTTTTTGCCAGTGTTCATAGACGGGGCTGCCCGCCTTGCCCAATCGGTTGGCAATGCCAACTGTTTGAACTGAAAATTCTTTTTTGAATTGCCAGCTGAGGTCGTCGCAAGTGACGAAGTTGCCAAGGCCTGGGTGGAACGGCTCGACATGGTAGTCCTCTAGGTAAACCTCGATGAAGGTTTTCCAGTTGTAGTTGCATTGGTGCAATTCAACATGGTCGAGTTTGAAGCCTGTGAAATCTAAAGCGGCGCGCGGCCCCATGCCTGCCAAGTCGGCTTCAATGTCGCGGCCATTGTCTTCAAACAACAAACCGTTCCACTCGCGAAGCGGGTAATTTTGGAGGTTAAGGCAAGGGTCTTGCGTAAAATGAGGCGCACCTAAAAGTTGACCGTGTGGTGCGTAGGTCCAACGGTGCAAAGGGCAAACGATGTTACCGCTGGCACTGCCTTTTTGCTGCGTGTTGAGTGAACCCCGTCCTTGCAACATCAAGGCTTGACGGTGCCTGCAAATGTTGGAGATCAGTTCAATGCCTTGTTTGGATCGAACCAAAGCGCGCCCCCCCGATTCTTGGGGCAACACGTGATAGTCCCCGATTTCGGGAACAGATAGCTGATGACCCACATACTTGGGGCCTTGCTGAAAAATGGTTTTCAGCTCACGCTGGAACAGCGCATCATCAAAATAGCTTGAAACTGGTAGTTGGCTTGCGGCCTGCTGCAGTTGAAGACTTAAATCAGACATGGATGACCTGACCTAGAGACTCCCCCTATGAAGGGGCAGGAACATGCGGGTAACTCAAGGCTATCCCGCGAAAAAAGCGGACCTAAGACCGCCGGTGAAGACGCATTGTAGCCTCAGGCCAGCAATTTAGGGGCGAAGTCGACCTAAAATGCCCTTCTTTAGAACCAAATCCGCCATGCCCAAAGCCACTTCATCTTCAGCCAAAGCTCAGACCGACCAGGCACTGCCCGCCAGCTATGAAGAGGCGGTGCAAGAGTTGGAACAATTGTTGGCCAAATTGGAATCAGGCCAGTTGCCGCTTGATCAATTGCTGACCCATTACCAACGCGGCGCTGGTCTGCTGGCTTTTTGCCGCGAACGGTTGACGGCCATCGAAAACCAAATCAGCGTGTTGGACGAAGGGACCTTGAAACCTTGGGACGGTGCATGAACTCTCCGTTTTCAAACAACTTCAATTTCAAAGCTTGGTCCGAAGAACGCTTGGCGCAAGTTGAACAAGTTTTGAAACAAGGCATCGATGCCCACGCCCCTGCTGGTTTGGGTGAAGCAATGCGCTATTCGGTCTTGGATGGCGGTAAACGCCTCAGACCCCTATTGGTATTGGCCGCGGCTGAAGCTGTGGGTGTCGATTTGGAAGCCGCTACTGTCTCTGATCAGCCCAGCGCTTTGGCGGCACTGCGCGCTGCTTGTGCAGTTGAATTGATTCACGCTTATTCTTTGGTTCACGATGACATGCCCTGCATGGACAACGATGTATTGCGCCGAGGCAAACCTACTGTGCATGTGAAGTATGGCGAAGCGCAGGCTTTGTTGGCAGGCGATGCCCTACAAGCCTTGGCTTTTGAATTTTTAACGCCACAAGATGGCAGTACAGACGTCGCGGTGCAAGCTTCTCAAGTTGCCTTGTTGGCCAGAGCTTCTGGCTATCAAGGCATGGCGGGCGGCCAAGCCATCGATTTGGCCAGTGTGGGTGTGCCCTTGAATGAGGCCCAATTGCGACAAATGCACCGTCTCAAAACAGGTGCGCTGTTGCTTTGTAGTGTGCAACTGGGTGCCGTCAGTGCGGGCAAACCTTCTGCTCTGATTTTCGATGCCTTCACGCAATACGCGCAGTCACTGGGCTTGGCTTTTCAGGTGGTGGACGACATCTTGGATGTCACTTCTGATTCGGCCACTTTGGGCAAGACAGCGGGCAAAGATGCTGCGGCCGATAAGCCTACCTATGTCTCCCTCATGGGTTTAGAGCAGGCCCAACTATTGGCTGCCAAACTCTACTCAGAATCTTTGGCAGCACTTGATGCCAGCGGCTTGAACGCCACAGCCACTGCCGCACTGCGCGCACTGGCCACCCAAGTGGTGCAAAGAAAAAACTAATATGCTTGAATCAATTCACTCTCCTCTTGATCTTCGAAAACTTAAACGTGGCGACTTGCCCCGCTTGGCTGCTGATGTGCGCCAGTGCGTTTTAGACAACGTGTCGCAAACTGGGGGACACCTAAGTTCAAACTTGGGCACCGTAGAACTCACCGTGGCCTTGCACTATGTTTTCAACACCCCAGAAGATCGCATTGTGTGGGATGTGGGGCATCAAACTTATCCGCACAAAATTCTGACGGGCAGGCGCGAGCGCATGCCCACCTTGCGTCAATTGGGTGGTCTGTCTGGTTTTCCGCGACGTGATGAAAGTGAATACGACACCTTTGGTACCGCGCATTCGTCCACCAGTATTTCCGCAGCGCTTGGCATGGCCATTGCGGCGCGTCAAAAGGGCGAATCACGCCACGCCATTGCCGTGATTGGCGATGGTGCCATGACCGCTGGCATGGCCTTTGAAGCCATGAACAACGCGGGCATTGAAGACTGCAAATTGCTGGTCATCTTGAACGACAACGACATGTCGATCAGCCCGCCTGTGGGGGCCTTGAACCGTTATTTGGCGCAACTCATGAGCGGCCGTTTTTATTCAACCGCCAAGAACATGGGTAAAAACGTTTTAAAAAGCGCGCCACCGCTGTTTGAGTTGGCCAAGCGCTTTGAACAGCATGCCAAGGGCATGGTGGTGCCTGCCACCATGTTTGAACAATTTGGATTCAACTACATCGGCCCTATCGATGGCCATGATTTAGATTCCCTGATTCCTACTTTGGAAAACATCAAAAATCTGCAAGGACCTCAGTTTTTGCATGTGATCACCAAAAAAGGGCAGGGCTACAGGCTGGCCGAAGAAGATCCCGTGAACTACCACGGCCCTGGCAAGTTCGACCCCAAGGTGGGCTTGGTGCCTGCTGCCAAGCCTGCTAAGCCTTCCTTCATGCACATCTTTGGCCAATGGCTTTGTGACATGGCTGCCGCCGATAAACGTTTAGTAGGCATTACGCCCGCCATGCGCGAGGGCTCTGGCATGGTGGAGTTTCACAAGCGCTTTCCAGATCGTTATTACGATGTGGGCATTGCCGAGCAACATGCCATCACTTTTGCTGCGGGCTTGGCCTGTGAGGGCCTCAAGCCCATAGTGGCCATTTACTCCACCTTCTTGCAGCGCGGCTATGACCAACTCATTCACGACGTGGCTTTGCAAAACTTGCCGGTGGTATTTGCCTTGGATCGTGCGGGCCTGGTGGGTGCCGATGGTGCCACGCATGCTGGCGCCTACGACATTGCTTATTTGCGCTGTATTCCCAATATGTCGATTGCTTGCCCAAGCGACGAGCGCGAGTGCCGTTTGCTGCTTAGCACAGCCTATGCGCAAAACCATCCGGTGGCAGTGCGTTATCCCCGAGGTGCGGGGGTCGGTGTTGCAGCGGGTACAGATTTAGACACGGTACCCTTGGGCAAAGCAGAGCTTCGCCGCGAAGGTGCTGGCGTGTGTATCTTGGCATTTGGCACCTTGCTATACCCTGCACTTGAAGTGGCAGAGAAGTTGCATGCCACGGTGGTTAACATGCGCTGGGCCAAGCCTTTGGATGAAGCCATGATTTTACAAATGGCTGCCAAACACAACTGTTTTGTGACGCTTGAAGATGCGTGCGTCATGGGCGGAGCGGGTAGCGCTGTGGGTGAGTTCCTGCAAAAATCAAACCTGCTGAAGCCCTTGTTATCATTGGGTCTTCCAGACCAGTTCATCGAACACGGTGACCCGGCAAAGCTCATGGCGATGCAGGGGCTTGATGCTTCAGGCATTGAAAAAGCCATTTTGGATCAGTGGCCCGACATCAAATCTTGATCTGCGACAAGCCCTGAAGGGTAAACCCCTTCTGCAGGGCTTTTCAATTTTTCTACAATCGGTGGTTATTGTTTTTTTCGGAGTCAATATGGATTCTTTGTTATCTCTGTCCAAAAGGATA
>Ga0315903_10006717_pt1 | contig 14594 bp, 7 predicted proteins | sample LakEriMetagenome_7_FD_203524 | JGI IMG/M metagenome (GOLD analysis project Ga0315903, IMG submission 203524) | Freshwater fungal communities from buoy surface, Lake Erie, Ohio, United States - Buoy 2 MA119 | ecosystem: Environmental > Aquatic > Freshwater > Lake | place: USA: Lake Erie, Ohio...
GTCTTAGCCGTCGGATCCGACGTGCAGAACGTGCGGCCTGGGGACGCTTGCAGCGTCGAACCCTACATGCACTGTGGGACTTGTTATGCCTGCCGCAAGGGGGCGAGCAATTGCTGTGCGAACCTTAAGGTCATCGGGGTCATGAGCGATGGTGGCTTGTGCGAAAGTTTCCTCATTCGCGCCGACAAGCTCCATGTGTCCTCGAAGTTGACCATGGACCAGTTGGCATTGGTCGAGACCTTGGCGATCGGATGCCATGCGAGCCAACGATCTCAGACCGGCGCTCAGGACAGCGTCTTGATCATCGGGGCCGGTCCGATCGGGATTGCGACCTTGGAGTTTATCAAGCTCACCGGGGCAGCGATCACGGTCATGGACATGAACCGCTCTCGCTTGGACTTTGTACAGAAAAACTACGGGATCGAACATTGCATCGAAGTTTCCCCGGAGGTGTCCGGATTGGAAACCGCCAAGGCGATGACCCAAGGGGACTTGTACTCGGTGGTCATCGATGCGACCGGAAACCGTTTTTCGATGGCTGGAGCTTTTCAGTTTGTCGCACCGACAGGCCGGTTGGTCTATGTCGGGATTACGCAGGATGAGATCTCGTTCAAGCACCCGGCGTTGCATCGGCCCGAAGTGACTTTGTTGGCCTCGCGCAATGCCTTGCCCAGCGATTTCCCTTATATCATCGGGTTGATCGAGGCCGGGACGATCAAGACCGATCCGTGGATCACCCACAGGACCGATTTGGATCATGTCGTCGAGGAGTTCGATTCATTCACACGTCCTGAGAATGGCGTGCTCAAGGCCATCATCGAAGTCGTCTGATGCATTTCTGGGATCATTCCTTTTCAAGCCCCGAGGCGAACCTCGCTTTCGACGAAGCGGTCCTCGAGCACATGGACGCTCGGACGGATCCTACCAGTGGCGATCCCTGCGACAATTCCAGCGGTGGGGAGTTGTTACGGATCTGGCAGATGCCCGCTCCATGCGTGGTCATCGGAAGATCCTCGCAGGTATCCCAGGAGGTCGATCAGGAGGCCTGTGCGCGTGACGGCATCGCGATTTTTCGCAGGATGAGTGGCGGTGCATCGATTGTCGCCGGGCCAGGTTGTTGGATGTTCTCGCTGCTGTTGTCTTTGGAGCATCGGCCCGAATGCCGAGCGCTCGACGGGGCGCATCGGACGGTCATGAGCCGCATGCGAAACGCTGTCCGGGGGGCATTTCAGGAGCTAGGATCGGATTGCCAAGTTGGGATCCAGGGGATCTGCGATTTGACGATTGGGGGGCGGAAAGTATCGGGCAATGCATTGAGGCTCAAGCGGAATTGGATGATGTACCACGGGACGTTGCTCATCGACATGCCCCTCGAGTGGATATCGCAGTATCTCTTGGAGCCACCCAAGCAACCGGAGTATCGCCAGAAACGATCCCATCGGGATTTTGTCGAGAGCTTGGGCAAGAGCCTAGCGGATCGAACGAAGTTCATCGAGCTGCTCAGCGAGCAGTCACGAGCTCAATGGCAAGCGGATCGAGAGTGGAGCGAGCACCCCTTTGCCAGCTTGCACCTCGCATCGGTCCAGTCGTGGATCGATCGTCGCTATGGCGATGCCGCTTGGCATTTCCAACGCTAACGCTTGGATGGTCGGGTTTGAGTTGAGAATGGTGGGGATTCTTAAAGTGGTTTGCGTGGCAATAGCCAGGGGCGTTTTCCCCCGTCAAAGCCCGGGGGCGAAGGGGGTGCCAAGCATTTAGCGATTTTGGGGCCACAAGTCTGTGTGGCTGCTTTACTCTTTCGCAGGTTTCGTCGCAGGTTTCGCCGCAGCATCTTGCTTCGGGGCGATTTCGACGATCATCGGAAAGGAGCCTTCGACGGGCACTTCGGCGTTGTTGTCTTCGAGCGAGTACTCGGCGGTGAATTCGATCACCCCTCCTTGATCGGGTATCTTGCCGTGGCTATCGAGAAAACTAGCGTACTGCTTGATCTCGCTCAGGAGTTTTCCGTTTCCGCTGGTCGAGGCCAGGAAGGAATCGGCTGGGATTTGGAAGCCCGTTTTGGATCTCGCGCGAGGGACATTCGCATACTCGACGGGGCTCAGGCGAGCCGTCCCGTGGGTCAGGTAGAGGTGGACTTTGCAGTTGGGGACTCCAGGCATGGTGTTGGCCGGGAGTTCGATGGCCGGCAGCATGGGGCTTTCGGCCAGGAGGTCATCGAAGTTGTTTTTGGTGTTGCGCAACAGTTCGAGTGTGACGGTCGCATTCTCGATGCTCGGGGCCGTCGGGGGGCATTCGGAGTTCGGTTCGGGTTCATCGGCACGGAGGACTGGCAGGAGCAAGTGCGCACTGACGCCGTAAGGTGTGGCGACTTGGACATCGATGTATCCATCGTAGTGTTGGTCGCTTGCGATCTTTTCGTTGTTGTGTTCGAGCAGTCGGGTATCCTTCATGACCGGGAGACCTTTGGGCAATCGGACTTGGAGGATCTGTCGGGAGATCAGGGAGAACGATTCGGGGTCGATCCTTTGATTGCCTGCGATCAGGTGGGTTTGTTTGATACTGAAGTTATCCCCGGAGATAAAGAAATCCGCGCCCGACTCGGGGTGGTATCCTGGTGAGCCGTACCACCCGGTGATTTCAGGGGAGAGTTGGCGTGTGCCGTTGCAGAACAGTTCGAAGCCACCATGAGTATTTTCGTTGGGGACTTGGCAGGAGATCGTTTGGAGCGGTAGACGTTTTTCGAGTTGTTCGACGCGTGCCATGACTCGTTCGACTTGTCCATCGCGGTACAGGTGCGCGCAGCGGATGCACATTGCAGCGCGGTCTTGCATCTGTTTGATCGCTCGGCTCAGGTGGACGTCCTCTTGGACCGAGGTGCCGGTATGTCCTGGGTTATCGATTTTGAACCAATGGCCGTGGGTTTCGAACGAGACGTACGGAACGAACGAGGGCATCAAAATGATGGCCGTGCATTCGCGCATGCCCGGTTCGATTTCGCTGCTGCGTTCGAGTTGGCGATCGGTCGGACCGCCGATGATCAAGTCGCGGAAAAAGACCTTGGCGTTGCTCTCGACCGGAGGGGTTTGGAACCGGGGTTGGAATCGCCACCCAAAGGTATCGTCCCCTTGTCCGAAGGCGATTGCGGTTCGGTTCAGATCGATCGTCGCGCGATCGCGTTGTAGTTTTCGGATGGTGTCCAGGGCGGTCGAGAGCCCAAGGTTCCCGCTTGAGAATCCCAGGACCACGGCCAATTGCATTTGTCGGATGACCGACGAGGCATCGGCGATGCTCTGTTGATCGACTTGGGGGTCGAGGGCAAAGACCCGCACCGGCCAGCGGAGTTGCACATAGCGAGCGAAAGTATCGCGGGCTTCGGGGCTAGGATCGGGTCCGAAGAAGGCAAGCCAACAGGGGTGCGAAAAATTCGATGGACGCGTACCTGTCGTCTCGCGGATATCGTCGTTGAGCCGTTCGTTCAGCAGGAGCGAGTCGACCAACACGCACCAAGCCAGCGAGCGTGTGACATCTTGGGATTCGTCGCCTGAGATCGAGAGCAGGAACTCTTTGCGCAACTCGGCGATCTCGTCGACTTTACGGAGTCGGATCAGATGGACCAGCGATTTCTCGCCGGTCGATTCGCGGTCCCACCACTGGCGCATGTTCTCAGAGTAGACCAGTTCGATCGCGGCCGTGAGTTCCTCTCTGAGGAACGCTTGGACATCCGTCAGGTGAACAACACGTCGGTTAGGGACATCCTCGCGGAGACCTTTCAAGGCCGTGACCGCCACCTCGAGCATTTCATCCAGGCCGTAGACATCGATGATTTGGGTTGGGGGAAAGGGCTGTTGCCCACGTCGGGTTTGATTGCCAGAAAACGCAATCGCGCAAACCGAGCTAAATGTGCGGCCGAGCATGCTGCGAGCCAAGCTTTTGGCCGTTGGGGTTTCGGACAAGCCAAACGGTTTTTTCCGAGCCTTAGACTCAGTCCTCAGCCGCTGGGCCAAATCGGCAATGCTAGGGGTGTAAGGCAAGCTGCCGAAGGGCAAATCGCCATCCTCCAAAAGATCCAGCAGTATCTCGGCCGAGAAATCATCGCCGAGCCTTTTGGCCAGTTCCCATATTTTGTCAGCGCCGTTGGGATCGCTGTTGATGAACTTGACCAAAGGGACCGAGAGTTGGTCGGTCAGGTCGTTGAGCACCATATCCCGAAAGGTCATCGGGAGGAGGTCGGGTCCAAGGTAGGGTTTGGCCGTGTAGGTGATCTCGGCGCCGTATCCTCGTTTGGTGATCGAACCGGGCAGGAGCGAAACAGGGACGCGTACGAGATTGAGCGAGTATCCCGGCGCGTCGGCCGTGTCATCCCCTTCGTTGATCCGTCGATGTTGGTTCAGGTGTTGCATGTAGCGAACCAACTGATCGATTTCCTGGGTTTGTTCGAGTCCGAGGGTTTTTCCGAGGAACTCTTTGGTTTCCAGGGTAAATGGGCTATTCGCTTCGGGGAGCGAATTGCTGAGCGTCACGTTGGCGTTTCCATCGGGAGGAGTGCCGGTATTGGCGATCGAGTTGACGGTGATCGCTGGGGCCGGGACGCCACCGCTTACGGTTTGATTTTGAAGGGCCAGAGCGACCGAGAGCAGCGCCGAGTCGCTGACTTGCTGGGCTCCGGCGATGCGGTTTGGGTCGAATCCGTTGCGCAGCGGCGCGAGGATTTCTTCGACCTCTCGACGGTACTGCGTCAACCTTGCTTCGCCCCAGACATCGGGAGCTTTCGAGGAGACGCTGCCCCATTGGTTGATATGGTGTTCGAGCCAATCGACGTTTTTGGCGAGTTCTTCGAGCGTTCGGTCTTGGTTGGTCGCCGGTGGTTTGCCGTGACCCTTGGCCCAAGCGGCCATTTTGGAGACCACGGTCCCTTGTGCGTTGGCGCAAGGGGCCGGGAGCAACGCCGCCCCGAGCGTTAGAGTCCCTAGAACACACAGCACATGTCGGTTGGATCGGCGGGGGTAGGCGAGCATAAGATCGATCCTTCGGGCCATGCCGCTGCGGGTTCGATAATTCCAGGAACGCGGGACACTTACGATTCCGTTTATCGGCCTGAGCGGATGTCAAACTCGTCCGATTTTTCCGGAAATGATGGCTGGGCAAGGCTCAGAGGCCCAAAGGTCGGTTTTTGTTGGATCTCAATACCCCACAAAATGCAAATAAATCCCGGATCACGAAGGGGTTGGTTCCTGGCACGCTTCCTCGCCGTTGGCTGCGGGTTAAACAAAATTGGCTGCGGGTGAAACAAAATTGGCTGGGAGTTCGACCCAGGACAGGGCGTTAAAGTTTCGCCAGATTACCGCCACGGTTTGAAGGCATTGGTCGTACCGAACATCGGTGCGGCTAGGTCGGGATGATGCCTGAGGATCACATCCTTCATCGAGTTGTTGTTGACCCAGTCGAGTCCGAGTTGGGTGTAGACATCGGGCGTGAAATCTTGGGCGGTGAAGCGATCGCTTTTGAGTCGGCGTGAGGCCATGAGGATAAAGATTCGGAAGGTCGTATCGCTGAACCCGAACCCTTCGGGTTTGGCTTCGGCCAGGGTTCCGATGAGCAGGTCGAGATCATCGACTTTGTCGGAGCCATCAGGATGGGTTCCGTAGACGTCGCGCAAACGGGCAGCGATGGTTTGGTCTTGAGGGGAATTGAACTCGTCAAAGGAACGGATGGGTTTCATCCTCAGTTCGGTTCGAAAGCGGTTGTATCGGGGGATCTGTCGTTCCCGATCGCGAAGGATATCGATGGTCGCAAGATCGAGGAGTTCGCCGGTTCCGGGTTTTCGAAAGCGGCGTAGGAAATTCGGGTAGTTGTTGAGGCTCAGAGCACCGGGCAGTTCGGTACCGAATGAGTAGAGGACTTCCTCGTCGCAGAAGGACTCCCAGAGCTTCAGGTCGACTTCCTGGCCCACCGCACCTTGACCCACCTCCAAGGAGCAGCGTTGGACTTTGTCTGGGTTCTTATGGCTCTTGAGAGTGATCGAATCGGGCATCAGAGAATGCATCCGATAGACGGCGACGAATTCCTCGGTCAGGCTGTAGGGGGCCGCATGGTGGTTGATTCCCGAATCGGGGATCCCCCAGAAGGCTTCGTTGAGTCCGAGTCGACCGAAGGCATCGAGGAGCCGATCGGAGAAGAGGCCGAACCAGTTGGCGTTCATCGATTTTTCGAGCATGGGGTTTGCCAGGATAGCCGGCGTCCATTCGATCGTGTGGATTTTGGCCATCAGTGCGGCGTTGATCAAACGTGCTTTTTGAAACCGATGTTCGCTCGACCAGGTTGGGTACTGTGCGGCGAGCGCATCGCAGATTGCGTTGTGCTCCTTGACGAACAGTTCATGCAGGAGGCTCAGGCCCAACCACCAGTTGTCAAAAAATCCGGTGTTGGCATCCCCCGAGGGAGTAGGGGTATGCACCGTTTGGAGGTAGGGGCAGGCTTGGCTTTTCAGCGCGTCGGTTCTCCAAGTTTGAGCGCCGTAGATTTGCGATGCATCCCACCAATGCGATTCGGAGTTGACGAAGGTCTCCGGTCCGTTTTGTTGGTCATGGGGGCGTCGGGTCGGATCGCGTCGTGTCCGATGGACTCGCATGGGGGAATCGGGCCAGCGATCGTACTCGGGGTCCTCTCGGGTATCGATCTCGAAGGGAGGCGCATCGGAGGCTGCCATGGGTGTGCCGTGGCTGAACCAACCATGGGTTTGGAATTGGATCCAGGCGGCGGCCAAGAGGTTGATTGTTGGGGCAAAAAGGGTGCTGTCGGGTCGTTCGGCATCGCGGGCCAGGAGCTTGCAACTGACGATACGGGGGTTCGGACAGAGCAATCGGGAGTTGGCATCAGGTGGGGGTTCGAGCGATTCGAAGGGCATGTTTCGGCCGAAGCGGGCATCGGGATGGCTCTGTGTGAACTCCGTCGAGGGAGTTCCTGGTGGAGATTGGCTCGCGATCCCCATGGTGGGGCTTTGAGGATCGTTGAAACTGCCCTCAGGGGTTCGCCAGAGGCCTGAGAAGGGGCATTGGGGAAGGCTGGTAACCGGTGGGATCCGTCCGGTGGGCTCCGTCACGGCGATTCGGTCTTGCGCGGTGCTATGCAGGTTGTAGATGCGCAGTTCCTCGCGCAGGGCAGCGAGATTGGCGATGCCGACCCATTTGGGCAACTCATGCCAGGTCCAAAACCGATTGATGCAACGGAATAGAAACAGGAAGCTTTGGCCAAACAGGGATCGGTGATCGAAGGGTTGGTACATGGTCCGGAGCGTCAGAGCGGCTAGGAGCAGCATCAAGCAGAGCAGGTAGGTCAGCCAGACCGGCGAGCTATTCGTTGCGATCGTCGAGAGGGTGCATTGAAGGAATACAGCCAGCGATAGGACCGAGCGCTGGAGTCGCAGGAATTTTTCCAAGAGTGTTTGGTGGACCACCGGGGTACGAGGATCGCGCGTTTGCAATCGACCCGAATCGTAGAACAGATCCCAACCCGAGATGCACAGATCGGCCAGCCACCATAGGCTCATGGCCACGCGGGGGATTCCGAGCCAGCGCCAGTTGGGGTACTGCAGGAGGATCGGGATCGTGAACATCAGGTAGGCTAGGAACCATAGGCTCCACCATCCGACCTGGCGCGACGCGTTGCCGGCCAGGGACGTGTGCCGGTAGCTGGGCAAGGGTCGTTCGTACGGATGAAGCGATGGCTGACGATGGAAGATTAGGATCGCGATGGCTAGGCTTGCCAGGACATTCTCGATAGCCAGCCAACTGCGGTAGGTCGAGTTTCCCCAATCGGGCAAACCTGCGAGCCAGGAGAGCGATCCGATGGCGAGCATGGCCAGGATCACCCCGAGGCTCAGGGTCAGGACGGTAAAGAGCTGCCGCTTGAAAAGGACTCCGCGTTGGTTCATAGATTCGCAACTCCGTCTGGGCTGGATTTCTGTTAACCCCGGAACTAGCTAAGGGCGAGTACGGTGAGTCGGGTTCATTATGCCCGACGGAGCACACCGGAGAAACCCGGGGACAGTCCCCGGGTTCTTTCAGATCGGTACGGGGCTTATGGCAATAGCCCGCGGCTTGCGCCATGCGGCTCACAGGGTTTTCCTTGCGTCTTTGCGCCCTTGCGTCCTTGCGTTTATTTCCTCAAGCGGCCGGATATCTAGGAACGGCCGTTAGGAGCTGCATGAGAGGGTCGAGCAGCCTGGTCGATTGCGGGCCCACTCGGGCCGCTTCTTGGCATACTGCTCCATCCCTGGTTGCTCGGCATAGGGATTGCGCAGCACCTCGAGCAACTGCATGATCCGGCTCGGGTCCCCATGCAATTCGGCTTGGTCGATGGCCTCCTGGGCCAAGTAATTCCGCAGTACATACTTCGGATTGACGGCATCCATGATCGATCGTCGATCGGTCGGTTCGCCTTGCTCTTGCCGCACCCGAGCCTCGTAGCGATCCATCCAATCGAGGATTCGCTTGGCATAGTTCTCCTTGCGTTCCTCGGGTCGGTAATGAGCCTCCTGGAAGTGTTCGAGGATCCGTTGGACTCGCACCGAAGGCTGCTCATGGGCACTTGGATGGACCTGCCAAGTTCCCAGCAATCGGTAGAACAAGGTCATATCCGTTTCGGTGGCTCGGAGCAATTCAAAGAGAGATTCGATCAACGAATCCTCAGCCGATGTCCACCGGCTCAGTCCCAGCTTGGCCGCCATGGTCGATTGCCACTGCGTATTGATCGTCTCCACGTAGAGCTCCATCGCCCCTTCGAGCGCGGCTTTGTCCTCAATGCATGGCGAAATCGCTTCGGCCAATCGGCCTAGATTCCAATACGCGATTTGAGGTTGTTGGCCATAGCAGTAGCGGCGGCCTTGGGCATCCGTGGTATTGGGAGTCCAAGTCGGATCGTAATCCTCGAGCCACCCGTAGGGTCCGTAGTCGATCGTCAATCCCAGGATCGACATATTGTCGGTGTTCATCACACCGTGGACGAACCCGACCCGCATCCAATGGACGATCATCACCGCAGTGCGTCGGCAGATTTCGCGAAACCAAACTGCGATGCATTCGGAGTCGATGGCTTTATGGCTAGAGACCAGCTCGGGAAAGTCGGTCCGAATCACGTACTCGATCAACTTGCGAAGATTCGCTAGATCGTTTCTAGCTCCCAGGATTTCGAAATTGCCAAACCTGACAAAGCTAGGAGCCACTCGGCAAACGATCGCGCCGGGCTCGCGTTTGGGTCGACCGTCGTAGAACATGTCGCGAACTACCATATCTCCGGTCGCGACGAGTGACAGGGCGCGTGTGGTCGGGACCCCCAGATGGTGCATCGCTTCGGAGCAAAGGAATTCACGGACGCTCGATCGCAGGACGGCAAATCCGTCGGCGCTTCGCGAGTAGGGGGTTGGACCTGCTCCTTTGAGTTGCAGCATCCAACGCTCCCCCTGTGGGTTGATAACCTCACCGAGATTGATCGCTCGTCCGTCTCCGAGTTGGCCGGCCCAATGACCGAACTGGTGGCCGCCATAGCACATCGCAAACGGTTCCATCTGCGGCAAAAGCTTCCGGCCCGAGAAGGCATCGAGGAACCACTCGGATTGCACCTCCGCGTCGTTGAGCCCGATCAGATCAGCCACTTCCGAAGCATAGGCCAGTAGCCTCGGTGCGGTGGGTTTGGCGGGCAGGGCAGGGGAATAGCATGCGCCCAAGACCGTTCGCGACGGAGTACGGCCCGCACTCTCGGCCCCCTGGTTCTGGCCCTCGGTCCCACGGTTCGAGAGGGATTCGCCAGGTAGTTCACGCACGAATCGGTTGTCGAAATCCAAGGGCATGCGTTGCAATCTAGCTGGTTGTTGGAGGGGGGTAGATGTAGACAAAGAGAGCGGATCGGTGCTCGTTATTCGAGGACCATGATTTCGACTTTGCGGAAGTCGATCGGATGGCTCTCGGATTGCAGGGAGATCGTCCCTAGTTCGAGTTGGACCATTCCGTCTCGGATCAAAGGCTTGGCATTTGCGTCGCTCGGATCGAGCTGCGGTCGCTGGTACTCCAAGACGACTTGGCCATCGACGATATGTCGGATGACTTCGTTGCCTCGGACTTCGAATTCCGCCGTGACCCATTGGTCGCCGTGGTAGGTTTTCGATTTCGAGTTGGTGCAGTGGGGTTTGAAGAGCTTGCCGTCCATTTCGACATGAGTGCCTGGAGTGCACAGGTTGAGCGTCGTGCGGGGGTCTTTGCCGTTGCCACCTAGAAATTGGGCTTCGATCGAGCAGGGGAAGTCTTGGTCGATGGTCATGGTTTCGGGGCGTTGGCCGTGGAGCATCACGCCGCTGTTACGTATTGCCCAACCTGGCCCCCCGGTGGCTTGTTCGCCTACGAATCGATATTCGATCTTGAGGCGGTACTTGGAGTAAACTCCGTCGAAGAACAGGTGTCCGAATCGCTCATCGAACTTCTCGTAGCCGTCGTAGCGGACTTGGATCATCCCGTCTTGAACGCGAAAGGTTTTGGCGTAATTGTTTCCGAGTTCGAAGCCTCGGATTTTTGGGGTCCAGCCTGTAAGGTCCTTGCCATTGAACAGGGAGACCCATTGGCCTTTCTTTTGGTTTGGGGACACAGGTGGAGCGTTCCGCTGCTCGAGGGTATCCAAGTGGACTTTGGCCACGTCCCCCATGTAGCCTGGTACGCCGAGTGCGACGCACTTTCGCATCCATTCGAGCGCTTTGGCTCGGTTTCCGACCGCATCGTAATACAGGCCGATGTAGAGGTAGCCATAGAAGCGATCGTAGTCGGCTCCGTTGACCAATCGGCGGTTCTTTTCTGTAGCCGCGATGACTTGATCGACCGTCGCTTTGCCTTGGATCATCTGTTGGATTTGCATCATCGGTACGCGTTCATCATTGCCCGATAGGAGCACATCTTTTTGGGCCGCAGCAAGGCCCTTGAGTTTGACGGCGCAGAGGAAATGCCAAAAGGCGTTTTCGACATCGTTGGGATTCACTTCGCGGTGGACCTGGAATTGATCGAGTCCCTCTTGGAATTTCCCTGCGTAGTACAGAGCGATCCCGCGCTGCCACAGGTAGGGTTTGACCTTGGGGTCGATCGCGATCACTTTGTCGAAATCCGGCAAGGATTCGTCGATTTTTCCCGTGCGAAACAGCAGCGATCCTCTGGCCAAGTAGAGTTGGGATAAATCGGGTGCGGCGGCGATGGCTCGATTAACCCCCTCGAGAGCTTGGTCGGCGGTCCCCTCTCGCAAGGCTTTTTCGACGACGTTGTTCCAGCCTCGCGTGTCCTGAGGGTCCGGTTCACGGTCTTGGCCCATGGCCGGCGAGAGCGAACAGATGGATAAAACCCAGATGGCAAAGACCCATTTGGAAAAAAGCACGGGCAACAGAGTGCAAAAGGCCCGCGAGGCGAATCGGAGCGAGAGGTGCTTGCGCATATCCTGGACAATCCTTCCGAGATTTTCGGATCAAGTTGGACAATCGGACACAGGTGACGGGCGATGCTGGCTCGTCATTCTATGATATTTCGAGATAATTGCATCGAGGTGATTTTTCGTAAGTTTTAATCGAGGTGAATTCCATGGTATCCCGGACATCGCATGGTTCGACACTGATCCGAAACGCCCAGGTGGTTTTTCCTGGTCGTGTGGCCCAGAGCAACATTCTATTACTCGACGGAAAGATCGCCTCGGTCGACGCGGCTCCGACGACCACGGCCGACCATATTGTCGACGCCGACGGCTTGGTTTTGTTTCCTGGATTGGTCGACGACCAAGTCCATTTTCGCGATCCAGGACTGACGCATAAAGAAGACCTTGGAACTGCGAGCCGAGCCTGCGCTGCTGGTGGTGTTACCAGCTTTTTGGAAATGCCCAACACGAAACCCGCCGCGATCAATCAGGAGCTTATCGAACAAAAATACGCGATCGCTGCGTCCAAGTCGCTAGTCAACTACGGCTTCTACATGGGCGCAACGGCGACCAATATCGAAGCCCTCAAGGTCGCGACAGGTATCCCCGGCATCAAGATCTTCATCGGATCGAGCACCGGGGATCTGCTCGTCGACGAACAAGAAGCTCTCGAGCGAATCTTCGCTGAAACCAAAGTCCCTATCTGTGCCCATTGCGAAGACGAAACGACCGTCCGATCCAACCAAGCTCGCCTGGGCGCCAACCTGACGGTGCATGACCATTCACGGATCCGGGATTATCCAGCGGCGATCATCGCCACACGTCGTTCGATCGATTTGGCGGTACGGCATAAGCATCGATTTCACGTCCTGCATGTGAGCACCGCCGACGAAATCCCGCTTTTGGAATCCCATGGAGGTCTAATCACCTCCGAACTGTGTCCCCATCACTGGCACTTCCATGTCGGCGACTACGATCGCTTAGGAACACTGATCCAAATGAATCCATCGATCAAAGCCGCTAGGGACAACGAGCTGCTATGGCAGGCCTTGCTCGATGGAAAGATTCAAGTCGTAGCGACCGACCATGCGCCTCACACACTGGAGGAAAAAGCCCAACCTTATCCGCTATCTCCGAGCGGTTTGCCAGCCGTTGAGAACTACTTTGCGCTCTTGCTCGATCGCGCCTCGCGGGGTGAATGCACTTGGAACCAGATCGCCTCCTGGACAGCGGATGCTCCTGCGCGGGTTTGGGGGATCGTCGGAAAAGGTCGGATCGAGGTCGGCTATGATGCAGATGTGGTGCTGGTCGATCCCAAGCTGACTCGCACCATCCAAAACGAAAAACAGTGGACCAAATCCAAGTGGTCTCCTTGGCACGGAACGAGCCTTCAAGGTTGGCCCATCCGAACTTGGTGCAACGGCCATTGCGTCTACGAGCTCGACCCATCGGGCGATGGGATCATGCACGACCAAAGCGTTGGTCAAACAGGAATCGTCGGATCCCTAGGCGGTGCTCGACGCTTGAGGTTCGATCACCAGCGCGGTGGTTTCTGGAATACCCCCGATGGGATTGGGGTCTAGCCTCCAAAATCGATTCCGCACCAACCCATCGCCCAGAGCAATTGCAACTGGGCTCGGTTGTAATTCGATACAGTGCTCAGGTAGGCTCGCTCGGAGGTCTCCATCGCTTGGGCCGATTGGAGAACCTCGATCGGTAACCCTTGGCCTTGGCCGATCCGCTCGAGATTCTTGAGATAGGAATCGCTGGCCGTTCGTACGGCTTGTTCGCTGACATCGAGTTGTTCGCGGCGGACAAGGACCTGGACCCTTGCCTCGGAGATCTCCTGGGCGACTTGATCCATCCATCGGATCTTGTTGTACATCGCCTGTTGGATCTGAGCTTGCCGTTCCCGTCGAGCAGCCTGTTCGCCTAACCCCATGTTTCGCAATTCCCAGGTCATCAGCGCATCGATATCGTATCGCCCGCCCCAGTCTCCGAACTGGTTTCCGAGTCCTCCACCGAAACCACCTGTACTGAAACCCAATAGGATGCTCGGAACCAACGGAGCATTCTTCTCCCTGGCATACGCCTCCCTGGCCGCAGAGACCAAAGCCTGCGATTCGGCCAGTTCTGGGCGACGTATCAGCCCACAGAGAACTTGGTCGTACTCGGGTGAATCCACCTCGGCCAATTCCAGAGGCACGACCAACATATCCTGAGGGACCAAACTGCTCGTGCTCGGGATACTCAAGACGCGAGCTAACCTCGTCGACGCCGATAGCTTACGCTCTTTGGCTCCCAATCTGCGAAGTTCGACCAAAGAGACTTCGGTCTCCATACGCTGAGCATCGGAAACCAAACCACTTCCGACCCGAGCGTAGTCGCGAGTGATTTTTGCGATCCCCTCGAGCCTCTTGGAGGATTCATCCAAAAGACTCTCTTCTTGATAGGCATCCAGAAGATCGACATAGGCCAAGGAGGCTGAGAGCATCAGTTGATTTTCGGCGGCTAAAGCTGCATGTTGGCGAGCCCAAGCGGTCCTCTCGGCGACCTTGGGCAAAAAGATCGCATCGGCCAGATGAAACTGAGCCGATAAGCCTGGGCGGGGCGTTGTTCCGGCAGCGATCGCACCGGCCCCAAAACCCGCTTGGAGGGAGTTGCTGTTGATATCGACGATCGATCCGTTGATCGCTTGATAGTTTCCATCATGGCGATGGTAATTCATGCCTGCTTGGATCGAGGGGAGCCAAAGGACCTCGGCACGATCGAGTTGGGCATACGCCTCCTGAACGCGCCAACGAGCGTGCCCGACGATCGGATGCGTGCCGCCGATCCTGGCCAACGCGCTGGGCAAATTGATCGGCACTTTATCCGTCCGATCTGTCCGATCTGTCTGATCTGTCCGATCCGTCCGATCTGTCTGATCTGTCTGATCCGTCTGATCCGTCCGATCCGTCCGATCTATTAAAACCGCTGAGCGGGTCGGTACCGTTGTGCAGCCGCCGAGGAGCATGCTAAGGATCCCTAGGGTGAGGATCGCTTTTTTTCTGCTGTGCATCGTGGCGGTATCCTGTCCGTTAGAATCTCTTGTTCCAATTTCGGCATGCCGTGTTGGTAATCTGTACCGCTTATGATGGATATTCCGAAGCGATTTGGTC
>Ga0315903_10006719_pt1 | contig 14592 bp, 15 predicted proteins | sample LakEriMetagenome_7_FD_203524 | JGI IMG/M metagenome (GOLD analysis project Ga0315903, IMG submission 203524) | Freshwater fungal communities from buoy surface, Lake Erie, Ohio, United States - Buoy 2 MA119 | ecosystem: Environmental > Aquatic > Freshwater > Lake | place: USA: Lake Erie, Ohio...
TCTCGCCCACGATGTTTCGCTGCACCTGCGCGGTGCCGCCCCAGATCGTGGAGGAACGGTGCTGGAAGAACATCGATGTCCAGCGGTCCACCGCAAAGGGCTGGCCGGGCTCGTTGGCCGCCAGCATCGCGTCGGCGCCCCGGGCGTTCATCATGCGCTCCGAGAACTTCTGGGCGTACTCCGACCAGAACATCTTGTTCACCGACGCGCCGGGACCCGGCTCCTTGCGGGCGATCACTTCGGACAGCACCTTCAGGCCGTTGAACCGCATGATCTCCACGTGGCTGTAGGCCCAGGCCAGCTCCTGGCGGATCAACGGGTCCTTCGCCTTGCCGGAGGCCTGCAGCATCTTCACGGCGGCCCAGAACTGCTTGGTGAACTCGACGTGCTGGGTGGTGGCGTTCCCGCCCCGCTCGTTGCCGAGGGTGGTCATGGTGACGCGCCAGCCGTTGTTCATGCCGCCGATGATGTTGTCGACGGGCGCCCGCGACTCGGTGAGGAAAGTCTCGGTGAAGTGCGACGCCCCGTGCGGCTGACGGATCGGGCGCAGCTCGATGCCGTTCGTCGACTTGTCCTCCTTGAACATCGGGAGCAGCACGTAGGAGATGCCGGCGTGCTTCGGGGCGTCCTGGTCGGTGCGGCACAGGCAGAACATCATGTTCGCCTCCGTGGCACCGGAGGTCCACACCTTCTGGCCGCTGATGACCACCTCGTCACCGTCGATGACGCCGCGCGTCTTCAGCGACGCGAGGTCGGATCCTGCGTCGGGTTCCGAGAAGCCCTGGCAGTACCGGTCGGTGCCGTCGACGATGCGCGGCAGGAAGCGGCGCTTCTGTTCCTCGGTGCCCCACACGATGATGGACGGGCCCACGAGCCACTCACCCATGCCGCGCGTGATGCGCGGGACGTTGGCACGGGCGAACTCCTCGTTCAGCACCGCCACCTCCACGCCGGTGAGACCGCGGCCGCCGTACTCCTTCGGCCAACCGACGCACATGTAGCCGGCTTCGGTCAGCTTCTTCGCCCACGCGCTGAGAGCCGGGTGCTGGCCGCGCTGTGCCTCGTCGGCATTCACACCGACGAGCTCGGCGGGCTTGTTCGCCTCGAGCCAGGTGCGCACCTCGGTGCGGAAGGCCTCGGCGGCAGGTCCGAAATCAAGTTCCAACGGCATGGTGTCCCCCAGTCGCGCCACGGCGGCGCAGGGGCCATTTTCGCAGTCAGGAGAGCGCGGACAAGAACCGGACGATCGCGATGTTGACCTGCTCGGGGTGGGTCATGTTGGCCGCATGGGGTCCACCCTCCACCGGAACGAGCGTGGTGGGGCCGGCGATGCCGTCCCGCAGGACCTCCGCCTTCTCCATGGGGATGGCGACGTCGGCGGTTCCGTGCACGATGAGGGCCGGACAGGTGATCTCCCCCAGACGCCCGGTGATGTCGTCGCGGTGCATGAGACAGCCGAACGCACGGGTGAACTGCTCCGGGTGGAGGGCCGCCCACTTGGCGAACCATTCCGACCACTCGCCCGGACCGAGGATGATGCCGGCAATGACGTCCTGCACCGCTGCGGAACCGTGCTCCACCCACGCGGCATGCAGCTGGTTGTACGGCTCGATGGTGGACGGGTCCTCGGTGCCCGCCTGCGTGTCGAGGAGAATCAACGCCTCCACGCGGTGGGGTGCCGTGAGAGCCACCCGCAGCGACAGGAACCCGCCCTGCGACATGCCGCCGACCACCGCGCGCTCGATGCCGAGATGGTCCATGAGCGCGAGCACGTCGTTCGCCGAGTCCCAGTAGGTGAAGTCACCGGGCGCATGGGTGCCGCCGAAGCCGCGCTCGTCCCAGGTGATGACCCTGTGGGTGCCGCGCAACGCCGCCACCTGGGCGTCGAACATGGAGTGGTCCATGAGGAATCCGTGACTGAGGATGACGACGGGCCCCTTGCCCCCGGTGTCCTCGTACGCGATGGTCGTGCCGTTCAGGTTCGCAGTCAGCATGGCCGCACCCTAGCCCCTGCCGAGTGCTCGGTAGACGGGGGCATCGTCGTTCACGGACATGGCCCACTGCGGCGTGCGCTTCTCGAAGAACGCGCGCACGCCCTCCACCGAATCGGGCGACGAAGCGAGCTTGTTGATGATGCGGCCCTCCGCCGCGATCATCTCGTCGATGCCGGTGTTCAGCCCCTCCCACAGCATGCGCTTCGCGAGTGCCACGGACACCGGTGCGGTGTTGGCGGCGATGTCACGGGCGATCTCCATGGCCACGGGCAGCACCTGGTCGGCGGGCACAGCCCGGGAGACGAGCCCGAGGTCTGCGGCCTCGGCCCCCGAGAGCATCCGGCCGGTGAGGAGCAGTTCGGCGGCACGCGAGAACCCGAGGATGCGCGGGAGGATCACGTGTGACCCGAGCTCCGGGAGGATCCCGCGGCGCACCATGGCGTACTGGATCTTTGCCGTCTCGCTCGCGACGCGGATGTCAGCCAGCATCGGGTACGTGATGCCGACGCCCACGGCATGGCCGTTGATCGCGGCGATGACAGGCTTCGACGTGTGGTGGGGCCAGCGGCGCGGTCCGTCGTACGTGCTTGCCTCGCCGCCGCGGAAGCCGTCCTCACCACCGCTCAGGTCGGCACCGGCACAGAACGCCTTGCCCGCCCCGGTGATGACGATGACCCTGACTGAGTCGTCGGTGTCGGCGGCACCGAGCGCCATTGTCAGCTCGTCGCTCAACTGCGGCGTCCACGCGTTCATGGCCTCCGGCCTGTTGAGCGTGACCGTGGCGATGCCGTCCGCCACCTCGTACAGAACGGTCTTGAGTTTCATGCTTCCCCCATCGCTCGTGCCCGCACCGTAGCCGAGCGCGCCGCGCGACGGCCGTGCCGAACGGGGCAGAACGAGTCGCAGAATGCCGCGCGGGGTCCGCGAGGCAGTCAGTGGGGTGTCAGCGCGAGCCGAGCACCTTCTCCACGGCGGAGAGGTCGTAGGGATGTCCGGTCATGACGATGACGTGGTCGGCACCTGCGTCCTCGTAGGCGTTGATGTCCCCCAAGTCGGCCGGCGACAGGGCAACCGTGCGCTCGATGGCCCGCGGGTCACGCCCGAGCTCGGCGCACCACCTGTCGAGCACCTCCATCTTTCCCCGGAAGTGGTCGAGGGGGCCGAAGGTGTTGTGCATGTCCGCGTGCTGGGCGGTGAGACGCAGCGTGACCTTCTCGCCGCTGCCCCCGATCATCAGCGGGATCGATCCGTTCACGGGGCCGGGGTTCAGCTTCGCGAGCCGTTCCTTGATGACGGGGATTCCCTCCCCCAGCAACTTCAGGCGTCCGGGGGCCGTGCCGAACTCGTAGCCGTATTCGTTGTAGTCGCGCTCGAACCACCCGGAGCCGATGCCGAGAACGAAACGACCGTTCGAGATGTGGTCGATGGTGCGCGACATGTCGGCGAGCAGTTGGGCGTTGCGGTACGAGTAGCAGGTGACGAGCGCGCCGATGCGGGCGTGGCAGGTGTCCGCCGCCATTGCCGCGAGCAGCGTGTACGCCTCGAAATGGGCGGCATCAGGGTCGCCGTAGAGCGGGTAGAAGTGGTCCCACACCCAGATTGAGTCGACGCCCATGGCGTCGGCGGCCCGCCACGCGGCACGGATGTCGTTGAGTGATGTCGCCTGGGGGTGCAGCTGGACGCCGATCTTCATGACGGCGAGCCTACGACCATTCCCTCCGCATGGCCGGCACGACCTGCTCCACGTACTCGGTCAGGACGTCGAGATCCCACGGGGGGCGGATGGCGATGTTCACGAGCTGGGCGCCCGCGTCGACGAACGCAGCAACCTGCTCCATCACGTCCGCCGGCCGGCCGAGGAGCGACCCCTGGATGATCCGGTCAGCGCCGGCGCCCCACTGTGAGCGCAGGCGTTCCTTCACCACCGACACATCGTCGTTGCTGAGGCCGTACGACAGGTTGATGCTGCGCTCCACCTGCGACGGTTCGCGCCCGGCCTTGGCACACCAGTCGTCGAGGATGCCGTTCAGTTCTCGGTACTCGGCGGGCGGGACGTAGGCGGCGTTCCAGCCGTCCGCGTAGCGACCGGCCATGCGGAGCGTCTTCTCCCGCCCGACGCCGCCGATCCATATCGGCATCGCGCCCATCGGCCCGGGCACCATGGCCGCGTCGGACAGTTCCACGCCGGGCGAGGACTGCGTGACCCGCTCTCCCCGGCGCCACTTCTCGAGCGCCTGCAGCTGGGACTCCATGACCTTGAACCGGCCGCCCTGTGACGGCCAGTCAAGGCCGAAGGCCCTGGCCTCCTGGTCGTGCCAGCCGCTGCCGAGCCCCATCTCGAAGCGCCCTCCCGAGATGTGGTCGACGGAGATGACGCCCTTCGCGAGGACGCCGATGTTGCGGTACTGCGAGCAGAACACGAGACAGCCGAGGCGCGCCCGCACGGTGTCGGCCGCCAGTGCCCCGAGCATCGAGAACGCCTCGAAGTGCGCCTGGGTGCCGCCGGCCGGCGGGGCCTCGTAGATGTGGTCCCACAGCGAGATCCAGTCCATTCCCGCGGAGTCGAACCACTTCCACAGAGAACGCAGGTCCGCCACCGACGCATTCTGGGGACCGAGATGCACACCGAACTGAACTGCCATGGCGCAAACCTAGTCGGGACCTCAGTACCGCACGCGGGGCGGTCACTCCGCGCGGAGCGGCACGTGGGTACTGTTCGTCGGCACCGACAACTGCGCCTTGAGGGGTCGCACCAGGCCCGACGGAGGAACAATGCTGCGGATAGTGGTGGGCAACGGCCCGGGGTCGGTTCTCGACAGCACGGTGGAGCAGCTTGCGGTGTCCCCCGCGGTGGAGATCGTCGGGGTGGCCACGACCGGGCGGGAGTCGATCGACGCTCTCAGGTCATCCGCTGTCGACGTCTTCATGTTCCCCGTGGACTGGTTCAATCTCGCCAGGATGATCCGATCCTGCATCGACGGGTCGGCTGAGCCCTCCTACGTGGTCGCCGCACCCGCACCCTCCCGTGTGCACGTGGTCCGGGCGCTCCAGTACGGGTACGACGGTGTCGTCGCGGTGGACCAGCACGCCGACGCGGTGTCCACCCATCTGGCGGCGGTCGCGGCCGGAGATGTGTCGCTGTACGACCACCCGTCCCTTGCCAGCCTCGATCTCGAGCCGGGTCTCCTGGCACGGGAGCTCTCCTACCCCACCGCAGTCGACGCCGATGTGGCCGACCTCATCGCGAGCGGCCTGACGGATGCGGACATCGCCGAGACGCTCTCCCTCCCGCTGCAGACCGTGCGCAACAGGGTGGAGGCCCTCCTCACGTCCAACGAACTCTCCCACCGCACACAGCTGGCCATCCTGCAGATCGTCAGCTGGAAGATCCCCGACTTCGCCTGAGCCTGCCTCACGGCCAACCGCCCCCCAATGGACGACTACTTCAGGCTCCTGTCGGAGCTCACCCGTGTCGAGGATTTCCTCGAGGACGCCGTGTTCGCCGACGTGTCGGGCGCCGGCGAGACCTACACCAGCTACACGGTCATCCGGATCACCCACGATGCCACGGACCACCCGGAGGGCTGGACCCACCTCGCGAACGTCACCCGCGCCAGGGACGGCGCGACGGGCGTGGCCCGGTTGCGCATCGCGAACCGTCACATCGAGGAATCCAGCGTCACCCACCCCAGGGAGTGACCGGTGACGGCGAAAGGCGCCCCTTGGGGCGCCTTTCGTGTGGAGCGGACGACGAGATTCGAACTCGCGACCCTCACCTTGGCAAGGTGATGCTCTACCAACTGAGCCACGTCCGCGTATGTGCGCCCCAGTCTAGCGAGGCATCCAGCAGGCGCAACGGGTCACATTTCGGGCGGTTCAGCCCGTGGAACGCCCGAATTGGCCTGCTCCCTCACGAGCGCCACGAGGGACGCGATGACCACCACGGAACCGATCATCTGCACGACCGTGAGCGACTCGCCGAAGACGACCCACGCGAGCGACGTGGAGAGCACCGGGCTGAGCAACCCCAGGATGGAGGCGAGCGACACGTCGACGTGGCTCTGTGACCACGTCATGAGACCGTGCCCGATCACGCCGGGGCCGAGTGCCATGCCGAGCGCCAGCAACCAGTCGCGGACCGTGATGCGGCCGAGATCGTTGCTCGCCACCAGCCCGAACGGGATGACCACAACCGACGCCCAGATGAAGATGGCGGCCAGGAAGGACCACGAGTTGACACCTTCGACGCGCTGCTGCTTGGCGATGAGGAAGTACCCCGTCCAGATGACCACGTTCGCCGCCGCCATGAGGTCACCACTCACGTGCGCTCCGCTCGTGGACGCAGCCGCGAGGACAACGGTCAGCACACCCGCCATCGACGCCGCCCCGTAGAGGAGCTGCCGGGCACGCAGACGCTCTCCGAAGAGCCTGCCCGCCACGAAGAGCACGAGCACAGGCTGAAGATTGCTCATGAGCGTGGCGTTCGCGATGGAGGTCATCTTGACCGCCGCGAACCCCGTGATGAACGAGAGCGAGAAGAGGATGCCCGGCACCGCCGTTCGCCGCATCAGCTCCTTCGACAGGCCGTCGCCCAGCCACCATGCCATCAGCAGCATGATCGGCACCCCCAGCACCATGCGCGCGAACACGATGGACGGGGTGCCCACGGACATCGACTTGTTGAGGATCGGGCCCACGCCCCACGCCATCACCGCGGTGACCGCCGCGATCACATGGATGTCGTCACGGCCGCGCACCCGCGCGCGCAGGGTGACCCCGTCGCTCACTTCGGCGGGTTCAGGTCGATGCGCAGCGTGAGGACACCGTCCTCGAGGGAAGCGACAGCGTCACCGATGATGGCGAAGTCCCGGAAGTCAGCTTCGGCCTGGGCGATGAAGAGCTGCCTCTCCTCCCCCGCGACCGGGGGCAGGGGACGCTTGCGCACCGCGGCGGCCCTGTCACGGAACCGCGCGATCATCTCTTCGGGGTCGAATGCGGCCATCTCAATCTCCTCGCTCTGGCTCACGTTGCTGCTGGCTCAACAATGGGTCGATCACAGGCGGGACCGCGGCGGAGCGGGCCCCGGCGTCGTCCTCGTCCGCTGGCTCCACCACGTCGACGGCGTCGTCGCGGTGGTCGAAACGGTCCCTGAACGGCCGGCGTTGCTGGGCCGGTTCGTGCTCCAGCACAGCCGGTGCCTCGACATGGTCGATCAGCTGGGCGCCCTCGGGCCGGACGGAGTTCAGTATCCCGAGGCGCTCCTCCTCGCCGGCCCTCGCGAACCTGCGGTCCCCCATGACCTCGAGGGGTGCGAGGACCTCCGGGTCCTCGCCTGCGGAGCGCCAGAACCTGACAGTCACCACGAACAGCACCACACCCGTGAGAATCATGGCCACGGAAAGTGCGTTCACGGCCATGTCGGAGGCAACGAGCGCGGTCGGGGACATCACACCTAGTCTCTCACGCTGACCGTCCCGGCTGCCGACAAGGAGCGACATGGCGAACTTCATCACCTCGGCGCTTTTCGTGGTGTTCCTCTCGGCGCTCGTGTGGTGGGGACGCCGCCACGAGCCGCATTGGGTGGACCGGGACGGAACCCGGTTCATGACCAGGGCACGCGTGCTGGATGCCCGCGGGGGCAGACCCGGGCGCTGGGCCCCGGTGCGCGGCGGCATCGGCCGGGATTCCGTGGTGCTCCAGCCCGGGTTCACCGGCGCGCGTGCGGTGGCGGGCACCTACGTGCCTGTCGCCCGGGTCACCGGTGGCCACGCCACCCATGCGGTGTATTCGTTGCGGGCGGACTCCCCCGACGGCGACAAGCTCGTTGCACTGCGCGTGCCTGCGCACAGCCCGCTGGTGGCGCGGCTCGACGCGATGATCCCGCACTGACACGGGGACGGATCAGACGAGCTGTGAGAGGAATGCGGCGACCTCGCCGCCAACCTGCTGCGTGGCGATGAGGAAACCGTCGTGGCCCTCGTCGCTCTCGATCTCCGCGTACCTGTTGCGGGGGTCGCCGTTCGTCACCAGCGAATGGATCGCCTCCTGCTGGTACGCCGGGTAGAGGATGTCGCTGCTGATGCCGAGCGTGAGCGACGGCGCGGTGATGCGTGACATCGCCCGAGCCACTCCTCCGCGGCCGCGACCGACATCGTGGAGGTCCATCGCCTTGCCGATGTAGAGGTAACTGTTCGCGTCGAACCGCCTGACCAGCCGGTCACCGTGGTGGTCGAGGTACCCCTCCACCTCGAACTTCGAGAGCAGGTCGAGCCCCTCGTCGTGGAAGGACTTGTGGGCGAGCCGCCGCCCGAACCGCTCGCTGAACTTGTTGTCGGTGCGGAACGTGACCTGGGCGATCATCCTCGCAACCGACAGACCGTGCCAGGGGCCGCCGTCGTCGGGCGCCCCGTAGTAGTCGCCGTCGTTCCATTTCGGGTCCATCAACAGGGCCCGGCGGCCGATCGAACCCCACGCGATCTGCTGGGCGCTCGCCTCGGCGCACGTGGCGATGGGGACGACCGCCCCGACGCGGTTCGGGAACATGATCCCCCACTCGAGAACCTGCATGCCCCCCATCGACCCGCCGATGACCGCGTGCCAGCGCTCGATACCGAGTGAGTCCGCGAGCAATGCCTGGGCGCGGACCATGTCGCGGATCGTGACCACGGGGAAGCGGAGCGCGTAGGGCCGACCGTCGGACGGGTCCGGCGACGCGGGCCCGGTGCTGCCCTGGCAGCCCCCGAGGACGTTCGCACACACAACGAAGTACCGGTCGGTGTCGATGGGCTTGCCCGGACCGATCAGTCCCTCCCACCAGCCTGGTGTCGGGTGACCGGGCCCCGCAGGCCCCGCCGCGTGGCTGTCACCCGTCCAGGCGTGGCACACGAGCACTGCGTTCGATGCGCGTTCGTCGAGCTCGCCCCAGGTCTCGTACGCGGTGGTCACGTCGCGCAGCTGCCCGCCGCCCTCCAGCGTGAACGGTCGGTCAACCGCGAACCGGTGGAATCTCCGGTGGCCCGCCGGCTGGTCGGGCGTCCACGCCCCGGAGGCAGGGAAGGGCGCGTTGCCGTGCTCGGTCTGTGGCGTCATCCCTCTCTCCTTTCCGTGCATGCGGGCGGCATGCGGGTGTGTCCTGCACCGGAGAGCACGCCCCTGTTGCCCCGCTGGCTGCGGGACCACATCCCCCGCTCTCGCGGGAAGGCACCGTGCGGCGTGAACCCCGGTTGCCGGACCTGTCGGTCTCTCTTAATGCAACGGCAAGACTAGCGGTCTGTCGACTCGTTCGCGAGATGTTTCGGGAGGCCCACCAGGTCGGTGAACTCGTCGAAACCGGTGATGTCCCCCAGCACATCGCGCATGGTGCCCGCGGACCTGAGGTGTGAGTACGCGTCCCCCAGGGCCTTGGTCGCGGAGAGAAGGCCGGACAACGGGGACACGATGAGGGAGAAGCCGAGCCCAGCGAGCTCGGCGGGCGCGAGGAGCGGGGTCTTGCCCTTCTCCACCATGTTCGCAACGAGGGTCACGCCCGGAATGGCCGCGGCGATCCTCTCCATCTCGTCAATGGACTGCGGTGCCTCCACGAACACGGCATCGACGCCGAGGTCGGCGGCCATTTTGCCCCTCGTGATCGCCTCGTCCAGTGACACCACCGCGCGGGAATCGGTCCGCGCGGTGACATGGAGATTCCCGCGCACGCGAAGGGCGGTGCGCAGCTTGGTGAGCCACTCGTCGCGCTCGACCACGCGCTTTCCCTCCATGTGCCCGCACTTCTTCGGCCACTCCTGGTCCTCGAGGAACATCCCGGCGGCACCGGCCTGCTCCCACAACTCCACCGTGCGCGCGACGGACGAGGTTCCTCCGTAGCCGGTGTCGGCGTCGACGACGACCTCGACACCCGGGACCGCGCGGCACACGCGCCGGGCGGCGTCGGCCATCTCGGACTGGCCGACGATGCCGATGTCGGGCTCGCCCAGCAGCGTGCCGCTCACGGCAAATCCCGACAGGAACACAGTGGCGAAGCCCGCGCGTTCCGCGAGCAGGGCCGAGAGCGGGTCCCACACGCCCGGCATCAGCACGGGCGCACCCCCGGAGAGGCGTGCACGCAGGGAGGCCGCTGTTGCCATCGGGTCCTGCCCCGTTCCAGCCCGCGTCACTTGACGCCGAGCGTGTCCATGGAGTGCTGCTTGAGCCGCTTGTAGTCCACCTTGCCGTTCGGCGCGCGGCCGATGGTGTCCACGATGACGAGGTTGCGCGGTGCCTTGTAGGCAGCCAGTCTCGACTTCACGTGGGCGGACAACTCCTCGAGCGTGGGGCTGGCGCCGGGCTCGGGCTCGACAACGGCACAGATCGTCTCGCCGAACCGGGTGTCAGGGATTCCGACGGCCACGGCGTCACGGACGCCGGCGTGGGTCTTCAGGCACTCCTCGACCTCCTCGGGGAACACCTTCTCGCCGCCGGTGTTGATGCACACCGACCCGCGGCCGAGGAGAGTCAGCGTTCCGTCCTCGTTCACCTCGGCCCAGTCCCCGGGCACCGTCCACCTGCGCCCCTCGAAGATGCGGAACGTCTCGGCCGTCTTCTTCTCGTCCTTGTAGTACCCGAGCGGGATGGCCCCGCCCACCGCCACGAGACCCCGCTCGCCGCTGCCCGGCTGCACTCTCGTGCCGTCCTCCTTGAAGACGACGCAGTTCGGCCCCAGCTGGAACTTGGCCGTGGTGGGTGCGGCGCCCTTCACCGCCACAGATGCCCCCATGCCGACCGCCTCGGAGGAACCGAAGCTGTCGGTGATGGCCATCTGCGGGATGTGCTCGAGCAGGCCGTTCTTGTTCTCCTGGCTCCACATCACGCCGGACGACCCCATCTGCCCGACACTCGACAGGTCCCACCTGCCCGGGTTCGCGTCGAGCACCTCGAGAATGGGGCCCGCGAACGCCTGGCCCACGATCACGATGGAGTTGACCTTCTCCCGCTCCACGATGTCGAGAAGTTCCTCGGCACTGAACGAGCGGTTCGGGTTGGTGACGATGCACCCCGCCGTGGCGAGACCGATGAACGACGAGAAGAGCCCGGTGCCGTGCATCAGCGGGCACGCCACGTACGCACGGAGGTTCGGCCACTCGGGCGTGACGCGCTCGACGAGTGCCTCGACCGACTCACCTGGCCCGACGCCGAACAGCGCGTTCGCGCCGTACCCGAGCACCGCGAACAGGTCCTCCTGGCGCCACATGACACCCTTCGGCATCCCCGTGGTGCCGCCCGTGTACAGGAACAGCATGTCGTCCCCGCTGAGCTCCTTGACGGGGACGACGGCCGGCTTCGGGGCGGCCACGACCGCGTTGTAGTCCAGGGCCCACGCCGGCACGGCGGAGTTCTCCGCGTCGGGCACCATGTACCAGCGCTTGACGAGCGGGAGACGACCCCTGACCTGGTCGATGAGGGGTGCGAACGCACCGTGGAAGATGACGGCCTCGGCATCGGCGTTGTCGAACAGGTAGAAGACTTCCTCGGGGCCGTAGCGGTAGTTCACGTTGAACGGCACGTAACCACCCAGCCACGACGCGAGCGTGCCCTCCAGGTACTCGGGGCAGTTGTACATGTAGTGGGCCACCTTCGCCTGGTGCCCGAGGCCCGCGGCGACCATGTCGGAGGCGAGAGCATTCGCACGGCCGTGGAACTCCCCCCACGTGAACCTCTTCTCCCCGAAGACCTGGGCGGTGCGGCCGGGATCCTTCTCCGCGATGCCCCGCAGAAGGTTGGCGTAGTTCCAGACAGTCATGTGCTTCCCCCGTGTGTGTCCCCGCCCCCGGCGGGTACGCAAAAGGTAGCAAGGCGGGCTTGCCGGGGTCACCAGCGGAGTTGGTGAACGAACATCCGGGCGGTACCGTTCGCTGCGTTCCAGCGGGCGGAGTTGGAGCTTCGGACGGGGTCTCCGTCGCACTTCACAGTTGCGACAGGGCCCCGTTCTCCATTCCCTGGAGAGCATGGCGGGCGGCCATCGCCACGAACATCTCGTCGCCGCGCTCGGTGCGGCCGACAATCTGCGACGCAACCACAGCCATCACGGCACCGCTGATCGCCTCGCGGCGGTAGTGCCCCGCCACCCACTCACGGTCGAGCGTGTGGCCGTACCGCTCCACACCTGCGACGTACCTGTCAACGAGATCCCACTCGTGACGGCGCCGTTCCTCGGGCAGGAGTCCGGCACCGATGAAGTACGCCAGATCGGCGATCCCGTTGCCGTGACCCGGTGTCTGCCAGTCGACGACGGCGCAACGGTGCCCGCCACCGGTGCGGTCATAGAGGATGTTGTCGAGGCGGTAGTCGCCGTGGGTGACGCAGAACGCGGGGCCCTTCGCCTCCACGTACTCGACGATGCCCTGCGCCATCTCGCTGATGAACCCCATCCCGGTGCCGCCGGTCTCCTCCTGCACGCGCTCCCCGAGCGCCGCGGCGAAACCCGGCAGGAGCATGCTCACCAACCCGGACAGACGCTCACCGTCTGCCCGCGACGTGCGGCGCTCCATCCAGTCGACTTGGTGCAGGGTGTCGTCACCCCATCTCGGGCCGTGCAGCCGCGCGAGTTCGTCCACGGCGGCCTCCGCCTCGCGGACCGTGCACCCGAGGATCTGGTCACCCTGCTCGGCCGGCGCCATGTCCTCCATCACGAGCACGAAGTAACCCGAGGCCTCGTCCCAGTCGGCGAAGTGGCAGTGAGGGACGCGGATGTCGACCGTCGGCTGGATCTCCCTGTAGAACTTCACCTCGCGCTCGTAGTTGCGCAGGGCCATGCCCGTCGCGCGGCTCGTCTCGTCGGGCGACGCAAGCTTCACCACGATCGACGCGGGAACGCGGGGGTCGGGGCTGCTGGCGGCGAAGCGCAGGTTCATCCCCACCTGGCCCGACCCGATGCGCGACGGTTCGCCGACCCTCACTTCGGCCCCGAACACCTCGCTGAAGAACTCCGAGTCGATGTTGTCCGCGACGTATTCCCTTTTCCCCACGTCGGTGACGGTAGCCGCCGACGGGCCCGGCAGTAGCGTTGACCCGTGCTCAGAGGACTGTTGAGACCGCGCTGGATCCTCGTGCACGTCGGCGTGGCGGCCCTGGCGACCCTCATGGTCAACCTTGCGTTCTGGCAGGCCCACCGACTGGAGGAACGACAGGAATTCAACGCCACCGTGACGGCGCGCTCCGCCGTGGGATTGGCGCCGCTCCCCCGCCTCGCGACGCAGGCCTCCACCGACCCGGACTCCGTGGAGTGGCGGAGGGTCATGGTGTCGGGCACATATGAGCCCGGCGACGCGGTCACCATCGTGAACCGCAGCAGCAACGGCACGGCCGGCTACAACCAGGTGGTGCCGTTTCGCGCCGACGGTGTGGGCACCGTCCTCGTGAACCGCGGCTTCGTGCCGCTCGGGACAGAGCCGGACGCCAGGATTCCGGACGGGCCGTTGGAAGTTGCGGGCTACCTGCGCGTCTCGCAGACCCGGGGAACACTGGGCGCGGTCGACTCGACCGAACCCGGCACGGTGGAGTTCCAGCGGATCGACATCCCCCTCATCTCCCGGAGCATCGGCGTCGACATGTTCCCGATGTATCTGCAGCTCATCGCGGAGTCTCCGTCCCCGGGCGGCACGTGGCCCGCCCCCGTGGCATTCCCCGAGCTGTCCGAGGGGTCGCACAGGTCGTACGTGTTCCAGTGGGCCTTCTTCAGCCTCGTCGCGGCGGCGGCGTGGGTGGTTGTGGTGCGCCGCAAGTGGCGCGCGGGCGCACCCGTCAGCGGGACTCCAGGGCAAACATCCGTCTGAACTGCTCGACGACGTCGGGGCTGCGGTGAGAGGGATCGAGTGACCTGTACACCGTGTCCACGTTCACTGCGATGCGGCCGGTCTCGCCCCACCGGCCGAACCCGTTGAGGGCGATGTCCCTGGCGGCGTCCCAGGCGTCCATGCCGCCCTCGAACCGCTCCTTCGCCTCGTCGCGCACGTACACCAGGTAGTCGCGCACACCGGCAACCCCGGCTTTGTCCGTGACGGGTCCGTGGCCGGGAACGATCACGTCGACCTCAGAGGCCGTGATGAGGTCGCACGCCGCGATCCAGTTGTCGAGCGGGCCGGCCCAGACGATGGGTGTTCCGCCGATGAAGAGGATGTCACCCGTGAACACGGTGCGCGCGTCGGGAACGAAGACGAGGGTGTCGCCGGCCGTGTGCGCGGGGCCCACCTCCACGAGGTCGACCCTGCGGCCGCCGACGTCGAACGAATGCGAGCCGCTGAACGTGTTGGTCGGCAGGGCGACCTCGATCCCCCCGAACTCGAACTCGCCGAAGAAGTGCCTGAAGAGGTCACCGATGTCCCCGGGCGCCTCGTTGAGGGCGGCCAGCATCGACGGCGGCACCTCGCGCATCTCGTGGGCTGTGGCCGCTGACGAGATGATCTCGGCGTCGCGCACCAGCCAGTTGCCGTAGCAATGGTCACCGTTCGCGTGCGTGTTGACGACGGAGGTGATCGGGGCGCCAGACGTGTGGGGAACCATCGCATCGAGCATCCTCTGGGTGATTCTGAGATCGAAGAGTGTGTCCACGAGAAGCGACATCCCG
>Ga0315903_10006733_pt1 | contig 14571 bp, 9 predicted proteins | sample LakEriMetagenome_7_FD_203524 | JGI IMG/M metagenome (GOLD analysis project Ga0315903, IMG submission 203524) | Freshwater fungal communities from buoy surface, Lake Erie, Ohio, United States - Buoy 2 MA119 | ecosystem: Environmental > Aquatic > Freshwater > Lake | place: USA: Lake Erie, Ohio...
TGGCCGCCGATGAGGGGGCGACCAGCCCCAGCCGGTTTGAGGCGGTCAACCGGGGCTGGGTCTCCATCAGTCGCCCCTGGCACCTGCTGACGACGAACAGCGGGGCGGGAAACCCGCACGAGGCGACCGCCGAAAAGGGGCACCGACTGCTGCAGGTGGTCGTGGAACGGCTCGCCAACTTCCTGATCGAGCTGGATGGATCCCCCATCGATGAGTCGTTTCCCCTCACACCGCGCAAACCGTCTGTCTGAGCCCCATCGTTTGGGGGAGTGATCAAGACTCGACCGGACGTGGGTTGCGGGTGCCTCTCGGGGAGCGGGGGGTGGAAAGAGACTTCGTTCGAAAGGGAGCGGGTGGGTTGGGAGGAGGAGAAGTCACTCCGGCGGATGCCGGGGATTCACCCGCCGGCTGACAGGTCCGCGGGGTGGCTGGCCACAGGGCATCGAGGCGCGGCGGAACGAGGTCGGCGACGCTCTCCACGATCAGATCAGGGCTGTAGGCGAAACGTGACAGGTCCGCGAGGCTGGTCCCGCCCGACAGCACCAGGATCGTCTTGTAGCCCAGTTGCACGCCACCAAGGATGTCGGTCTCCATGGTGTCGCCGATCACGATGGTCTGATCGGTGGTCAACTCCAGTTCCTTGCGCGCCGCCCGCAGCATCACCGGGCTGGGTTTGCCAACACTGAAAGCCCTGACACCGGCGGCGGCCTCGAGCATCGCCACGATCGCCCCACATCCGGGTCGGGTTCCATTCTGGGTGGGGCAGGTGGGATCCAGATTGGTGGCCACCAGTTTGGCCCCGCCCAGAATCATCTGAACGGCCTGTTCCACCATCTCGAAGTTCAGCGATCGCCCCTCCCCCACCACCACATAGTCGGGAGATTTGTCGACAATCGAATAGCCATTCTGATGGAGCGCGGTCATCAACCCCCCCTCGCCGATCACGAACGCGGTTCCGCCCGGTTTCTGCCGGGCGAGAAACCGGGCGGTGGCCATGGCGCAGGTGAAAACATGCCGCTCCTCGACCTCAATTCCCATCCGCCGCAGCTTGGTCACCACATCACGGCGGGTGCGTTGGCTGTTGTTGGTCAGGAAAAGAAACGGAATCTTCCGGTCGAGAAGCGCCGCGATGAATCGCTCGGCTCCGGGCACCAGCTGCGCACCACGATAGATCACTCCATCCATGTCAATCAGAAATCCTGACACCGCAACCCCCGTTCCCAAGGTCCCTCGCGGCCACCGGGCGGAATCCACGTTCCAGCCTTCCGAGAGACCCGCGCCTCAAGGACCGCCTTGCAACTCTGGATGCAGTCGGCGTGCCAATGTGGTGGAGATTGCGGACAAGGGGCGGAAATCTGCGAAGTCCGCCCGAAATCGATCACCCGCTTCCGGCCCCCCCCGGGCGTTACATGCGCCACGGAAGCGCAACTCGCCCGCCGATTGATCAGTCTTTCGGCCCGCTGCCGAGTTCCGCATCACGAGCGACGAACTCTTCAACAACGGTTGCAGGCCGATGTGCGGGGACGGACGGACCCGATTCGTTACAGATCGCCATCTCCCTGCCGGATCCGACAGTAACTGGCGAATCTCTGGCGGGAGATCTGACCACGGGCCACCGCGAGCTTCACGCCACACTCACGCTCGTGAATGTGGGTGCAATTGGCGAAGCGACAGGCCCTCACATGGGGGTGGAACTCGATGAAATACCCTTCGATTTCCCCGGGGGTCAGATCCCACAGGTCCAGTTGCCTCACCCCGGGAGTATCCACGACCCAGCCTCCCATGGTCAGCGGCCAGAGACGGGCGCTGGTCGTGGTGTGCTGTCCTTTGCCGGTCTCCTCGGTCACATCGAGCGTCCGCAGGTTCAAGCCCGGTTCCACGGAGTTGATCAGCGAGGATTTTCCCACGCCGCTCTGCCCGGCCAACGCCGTCGCCCGCCCCCGCAGCAGATGCCGCAGGCGGGCCAGACCCTGTCCCGTCCGGGCGCTGCAGGGGATCACCTCGTAACCGAGCTGGGCGTAGATTCCCACGATCGGCTGCAACTCCGCCAGGTCGACGAGATCGATCTTGTTGATGACGATCACCGGCTGCAATTCCCCCTGCAGGACGCTGATCAGATACCGATCAATGAGGCTGGGCTTGAGCCGCGGAGTGGCGGCGGACCCGACGATCAGCACCTGGTCCACATTCGCGACCAGGACGTGCTTCCGTTCACGGATCTTCCTGGCCAGGATTCCCGTCCGCGGCTCGACCCTCTCGATGACCCCTTGCCGGTCGTCGCTGGGCCGCACCAACACCCGGTCTCCCGCCGCGACCACGGTCCGTCCGTCAACCGCCATGTCCCGCAGCACCTGACGGACGGAACATTCAAGCATGCGTCCCTGACCCAGGTCGACCAGGCAGCCCGCTCCCCGGGGACTCAGCACCCTGCCGGGACACAGGAGACCGGCCTGCAACTCCTGCTGGATCTGGGCCTCTGAAGCCGCAACCACCGTCCGCTTGCGGGAAAAATCCCCCTTACCCGAAACCCGCTCCGAAGCTGAAAGGGCCTCGAGCTGACCTTCATCGAGCGGCTTGAGATTCCGCTGGCGTGGAGACGTGCCACGGTTTTTCCGCAGATCGACCCGCTTTTTCCGCTGATTCATCGAAATTCACTTTCACCGGTGCGGCCGGTGGGCCGTACCGCGGAGGACGGGTCACTCATCCGACTGCAGCCACTCGAAGGCCCGCTCATCATCGTTGTGGGGTGCCGATCTTGCGCCGCTGGAACCGTCTGCCGCGGGATTCGGCTGGGAACGCGGGGGCTTGGGACGGGGGCGCCGCTCGACCTGCTGCAATCCGGCCTTCTCCAACAGGCTCATCTGGATGTCTTCCCCACTGTCCAACATGACTGGGGGGGTGGTGCCGGGGATGACATTGTAATCGATCTTGAAAGTCTGCCTGGCGAACGAGATTTCGTCGCCGGGCATCAACCAGGCCTTTTTCACGCGCACGCCATTGATCTTGGTTCCGTTGCTGCTGTTGAGGTCTTTGACCAACCAATAGCCATCGACCAACTCCAACTCGCAGTGTCGGCTCGACACATTTCCATATTCCAGAACCAGATCACATCCCTCCCGACGCCCGACCACCAGACGTGGCCTCAGCAGAGGAATGGTGTCGCCGCCCCCTACGGGTATCAATTCTCCGAGCATTCACCGCTCCTTCACTCGTCAGAGGCGCTCGACCAATCGGTGGCACCCGACATATCCGGGAGAGACTCAGGAACGCGACGGGGCAGTTCCTGCACTTCAGGTGAATACTACGGCGATTTTCGCACGGACGTCAAACCGGGTTCATGAAAATCACGGCCTGGAGGCTTGCCTGGGGCAGCTCTCACCCCATCGAGGAATCGGCTCCGGAGACAACGGGTGCGACGTTCACCCCCGCACCGTCTGAGTCACGCGAAGTCCGGAGACCCCGCAGCCCCTGCACAATCCACCAAGCCAGGGCGCATCCGAGCCCGAACCGGGCGGCCCCCAGCAAATGAATCACCAAGTCCCAGGACTGCATCGACAACAGCGCCAATCCGAATGTGCACAGCAGCAGGATCGACACCCGATTGCTCCACGAGGTCTTGGTCAACACAATCCCGGCTGCCAACAGCGCTCCCGAAATCCACCAGGTGAAAAAATCGGTCTTCCAATACGAAACCGTAAGCGCGGGGATTTCTCCCAGGCGGGCATATTCATAGGCTCGCCCCGCGGTCTGGAACGCATACAGCCCTTCGCCCCCGGTTCCAAACCAGCGGTCGAGATCCGCCGTGTCGGTGGCGTGGCCCACGGCCCCCTGCAGCCAGCTGAAACGAGCCGGATGAACTGCGGTGAACCCCTGGGGAACCCGCACCAGACCGAACTCCTGGGGAACCCAGACGGCAGTCCGCAACTGCTGGATGACCACCCCCTCGTCACCGGCACCTTTGCCCAAGCGGGGGACGAAAATCTGCAGGTTGCCCCCCCGCCCCGGCAGTGGACGCGGGTTGTAGGGGGTCTGGTAGATCAGGGCGATCACGAACGGTTCATCGGCGGTGCGATTGCGAATGACTGGAATCTGGTAGGCATCCCAGCGTTTGTCGGGAGACTCCACGGGTGACCGTTCCAATTCCACCCGCTTCCCCGCCACGACGGTATCGAGGGGAATCGAGTCTTTGGGAAGCACCAGGTCGAGACGCTGCCGCTCGCTGGTGCGGAGTTCATACCGCATCCGGCAGGTGACCTTGGAATCCTCGGTCACCACCGCCTCCAGGGCCGCCTTCGAGACCAGTGTTTCCAGCACCGGCTGAATCTCCAGTTGCGTTGAGGTGAGCTGCAGCGATTGCGGTTGCCCGAACTCATCGGGCTGCGCTCCATAACGGAAGGCCAGATCTCCTTCTCCGGAGAGGAGGGTCAGTTCGCGAAGATCGATCGACTCCAACCCCTCGTCCGCCTCCGCGCCCACCGAGAGGGTTCGATCACGCTGCACCACCACCTGCCCCTCCACCGAGGTGGGATTCGCGAGAGTATCGGTCCCATCGAGTCCGCCTGTTCGAACGCGGATGGGGGCGACGGCGAACCGGAGCTGCCGCGCCCCGGGAGGCAGACCCAGCTTTTGGTCGGCGCGCAGATTGAGTTGGAACGGGCCCAACACGGGGCGCTGCAGCACGATTTTCCAGAAGACCCAGCCGGCCGGCCCCCCCTCCTCGCGTGCCTGCTGACGGATGGGTGGGGTCTGGGGACTGCCGGGCAGCACTCGCAACGAGTCGGCCAGGTTTTCAGGAATGGCCAAGCGGAAGGTGTCGAGAGGCGCATACTGCACTGTCCCCGCCACCTGAGTCTCAATTTCCGCCAAATCCCTGCGGACCCTCACCGAGGTGGCCACCGTGGCTCCCCACCGCGGAGACCGGCGATTCATGCTCCAGGTGAACTCCGGGAGCGCGGGAAACACCCAGCCAGCCAGCCAGCGCGCCCCCGCCGGGGGGGCCGCAGGAGGAGCAGTGGCCGGTTGCAGCCGTTCGACGGAACGATCATCAAAGACAAGTTCCAGGTTTTCGGCGGCGGCAGCCCAGACTTCACCCCGGTCTCGGACCGCCAACCGGGGGGTCAGCAGTGTCAGCGTCCGGGAAGACTCTTCGGGCCCGGTCAGCCGCCGCCGCCCCGTCACCTTCAACCGCACCTCACCCTGAACTCCATCGCGCAGCGTGACCAGCAATTCGGGCGGATCCCCCACGACCTGATGCGACTTGACCGCATCTCCCTCCACACTGTCGACCACCAACTCGGCGGGCAACCCGAACCGCAGCTCAAACACCGAAGCCCGGTCGATCTGCAGTTGGAACTCTTCGGTCAACTCCCATCCCGCCTCGCGAAACAGCACCTGCGAGTGGCGCTGCGACTGGATGCGCGGCGCGACCGGACGGGCGGTCATCCGCAACTCGAATCCTGTGTTGAAGTACCGCCAGGCCAAGGCATCGGCCCGAGCCAACTCCGGGGGCACCTCGACCGGCTCCACGCGGATCAATCCCTGCTGCTTCTCGATGACCACGGCCAGGTCGGCCGTACTTGAGACCGTCAGAATTCCATTCTCCCGCCAACCCCCTCCGGCATGAACCCCCTGGACCTGACCAGCCTCCGTCATCCCGGCGACTGCGAATGTTTCGGTGGGGAGACTCGATTCAGTCAAGACCCGCACCGGCAGTCTCTTCGACTCCCCCTCCAGCAGTTCCACGCTGATCGTTTGCCCGCTGTCATCCGGGGCGACACTCCAGGACTTCAGACCCGGAGCGGTCACCTCGATGATCCGGGTCCCCAGCGGTGCCCGGACCTCCACCCGCCCCAGGGAACCACGTAAAATCTGGTAATCCAGTCGGCTCTCCGACTGGATCAAACCGTCTCCCAGACGAACTTGGGTGACATTTTTGACGGTTGCCAACGGATCCAAAACCGGTTCCGCGACTGTCCGGGGACGCCACCGGGCGATCAGGCTTCCGGTGGCCGGCAATCGCGCCGTCAAGCGAGAAACCCCCTCCGATACGACCGTTTCCACCGCTGCCGCGAGAGGTTCCAGGTCAAACGCCTGTTCCTCTCCGGGTACCGTCAACTGGACCGAGGTGGTCACCGAGCGGGGAATCTCCAGTTGAATCTCCCGACCGCTGGGGGTGTTCCGCACCCGGGCGGCCATCTCGAATCGCACCCGGTACGCGCCCGGTTCGGGAAACCGCACTTCGTACTCTCCATCTCCCACCGCACGCAGCCAGACCCGTTTGTCGTCACATGACAACTCTCCCAGTGCGGCGGTTCCGAACCGCAGCGGCAGGCGCAGGCGGTCGTCCGTCAGAACGCGGACCGCGAGATCCGCTTCAATGCGCGCCAGATCACCATCGAGAGTGATCACGTAGCGGGCTTCGGCCAAGCCCGCTCCCACAGCAGCCGGTTCCGTGAGGTGTTTCGCCTCCAGTGTTTGCAGCCGCCCCCACCAGTCGTTCAGGAGCCGCAGGGGAACGATCGCGACCGCCCCTTCCCCAGCAAGAGTCTGCTGCAGACTGCGAAACGGAACATAGACCAGACGATCCCAGGGGGAATCGTCCCCAGCGGCCGCCGGTTTTCCCGGAGCGGAGGCCTCAGAAGCCGCGGCTGGATTGGCTGCAACCCCCGCCGTGGACCCGACCGGTGCTGGCTGCGCCGAGCAGATCGTCGACGCTGTCAGCAACCACGCACTCGCAAAACACCTCATCAGCCAATTGGGCTTTGGGCGTTGAAACCAGTTCATCAGTCGACACTCTCTCCCACGTTGGGCCGATGGTTGCTGTGGCAAACGGCGCAGTCCACGCAGATCATGCGGGCTGCAAAACGGTGAAAACCACTCCGAAGCAGTGTACAGAGATGCGTGACTGCAACGCCAGCGAGCGACCGCGAGCTGCGTCTTCCCGGTGCCGACCTCACCAATCTCCCGGCTTGAGACGGCCGTCCACGGGGGTGTCAGCCGGAACTGGTCTGGTCCTGGCCGGGCAGGGGTCCGATTCGGTGTGCTGCCCGATGGTCGGTCGAGTTCAGCGTCATCCCCCTCAGGAGAAAGCCGGGTCCCCGCGCGGAGTCGCCTCGACTGAGGTTCCGCGGATTCGGGGGATGTCTCGGCTTCGTTCCTGGACGCCGTCGCTTGAATGATGAAAATTCGTCGAGTCTGCTGCTAAGATTCTGGACCTGGGAGTTCTCGCTCCCAATTCGGGTCGTCTCCCCAACCCCCTTGCGTGATCCGTGGCCTGCACCGCGCCCTCTCCGATGGGCATCGCCACCTCCCGATTTCTGCTGCTGTCGGGACTGCTCTGGTCCGGCGGTTGCAACCCCGCCATAGAGCAGGAGGAGTTCGCGCGCCCACGTTTCAAGACGTCGCCAACAGCGAACCAGGAAGCCTCCTGGCTGTCCGAAGTCTCGGCTGAGGCAGGACTGGACTTCTCCCGTGAAGAAGAGCCGGAAGGGTCCTATTTCATGCCCGAAATCATGGGGTCGGGTGGTGGATTTCTGGACTTCGATTCCGACGGACTGCTCGACATCGTCCTGCTCGATGCATTGTGGGGGGGGGGAGGGTCAAACACCCGATCCCGGGTGCGACTCTACCGGCAGTTCTCACCGGGCAAATTCCAGGAAGTTTCACCCCGGGCCGGCTTCAACGAATTCCCCAGCTACGCTGTGGGGCTGGCGATCGGCGACTACGACAGTGACGGGGACAGCGACCTGTTCGTCAGTTGCCTGGGCCCCGACGTGCTTTACAACAATCAGGGGGATGGCACTTTTGGGGAGTCCAGTCAGCACCTGTCGGTGCGAGACCCCAGGTGGGGAACCGCCGCCACCTTTTTCGATTACGACCGGGATGGATTCCTCGATCTCTATGTGGTGAATTACCTCGATTACTTCCCGGGAAATCCCTGCGACGACAGTCGTCAGCGCCCCGATTACTGCGGGCCTCAGGCTTTTCAGGGAACCTTGGGGAAACTCTACCGCAACCTGGGGGAGATCAACTCTCAAGGCCAGGTACTGCTCGATGTCTCCGCGGTCAGTGGTTTGGCGGCAGGCGCTGCGGGCCCTGGGTTGGGGTTATTATGCCGGGATTTCAACGGTGACTTTTTGCCCGACATCTATGTGGCGTATGACCAGCATCCCAATCCCCTGTTCCTGCAGCAGACGGATGGTAAATTCCGGGAAGCGGGGGCGAACTGGGGCCTGGCGACCAATGGGCTCGGCCAGCCTCAGGCCAGCATGGGAATCGCCACGGGAGACTTCAATGGCGATTCCTTGTTTGACCTGTTCATTACCAACATCCGCGGCGAAGTGAACATTCTCTACCTCGCCACGCGACACGAGACCTTCCGCGACGGAACGTCCAAGTCGGGAATCGCCTCGGCCAGCCTGACCCGGACGGGGTTTGGGACAGCGGCTCTGGATCTGGACCTCGATGGAGACCTGGATCTGGCCGTCGTGAATGGTCGGGTCAAGCGCGATGTCCCGCTGCCTGGATCGAATTTGAGTCCATTCTGGAACGACTACGCGGAACCTTCGCAGCTGCTGCGGAACGATGGGCAGGCGCGGTTTGAGGATGTGTCGGCCTGGTGCGGCGAATGGGGATCGAGACATGCGGTCTCCCGCGCTCTGGCCTCCGCCGACTTCGACAATGATGGCGACCTGGACCTGTTGAGCACCACCTGCGGTGGACCGGCGTCATTGTGGGAAAACAAAACACCCCGCGAGGGACACTGGCTGCGGGTGCGACTGACAGATTCGCAGGGGAACCGAGAGGGCTATGGCGCCCGGGTGACAGTCCGTGCGGGAGAGCGCCAGTGGACCCGGGAAATGAACCCCTCCACCAGCTATTTGTCGAGCCACGACCCGCGACTGCATTTCGGACTGGGGGCCGCGCAGCGCTACGATTCGATTGAAGTCGAGTGGAGCGACGGCACCCGACAACTTGCTCCCGCGGGTGACTCGGACCGCGAGCTGATCATTGGCAGAGGGCGTCGGGTCCAGGTGGTCAGCGACCCGGACACCGCTGCGGATCCTTCCCCCTGAGATCCGGCCGGGTACAGTTCCCGCCTGCTGGATTGCGCAGGGTCCGGTGGCCGGTGTTTGGGGCAACAGCGAATTCCACTCTGGACTTCGCTACGGCAGCGGGCCCTCGTAAGGGAACCGATGAATGGCCCGCAAACATTCCGTCAGAGCCTTCACCATGGTGCTCCCCCAGCCGCACGGAGAGAAGGGGGCCACACTCTGATTGGTCTGGCGATCCGCTTCGGCGAAGAATCGCATGTGTCGATCCTGTTGGGCGACAAACTCGCGGACGGTGATCCGGAATTCCACCTCGCCATTCGCCTGAACCTTCTTCATGGAGAAGAAGTGCAGCTGGGAGAGCTGCTCGGAGGGGTGGGTCTGCGCGAGTTCCCATTCGGCCATGGCTGCGGTTCTCGAGGGGAGGAAACACCGGCCGGCGGAGCCGACCGTCGGTTTATTCGGGAATCGAATCCTGAGACGGCTCAGACCCGATCTCCGGCCGCTGGTTCGTCAGCGCACTCTGCTCCTCCTGCTCGCCGGACAGGCGTCGGATCTGGTCTCCCGACCGCCGCCCGGTCTGCGTGGTCCGGGCCGGCTCTGCACTGGGCACCCCTTTCCCCTTGTGCTGCCGCTCGGCCAACTTCAGGGCCGAGTTGATTTTCGGCTGCTCGTACCCGGGCACTGTGCGCTGACGGTACAACACGAGCGCATGCAAAGCATGGAACAGAGGACCACAGTCGGCCTCGGTGTTGCGATTGACGACCAGATCGCGGGCCACACTGATGATGCCCCGCTGGATCCACTCCTCGGACAAACGGTCCTGAGGCAGCGACATCATCAACCATTCCAGTTGATGCCCCGAAGTGGAGATCCGTTTACCGAACTCGCGGGTCTCGCCCGGACCAAGAAAATGATTCGAAGAGAACGATCCGTCGGCATTCTGCAATGAGCGGGCCTCTTCGATGTAGCGCTTGACCTTTTGATCGGCCTCCACCCAGACGCCCCGCAACGATTCACCCATATCAAGCTTCATATTGCGGGCGTATGCGAGAGCGAAGAGTCCATGGCACCCTCCGCAAGCCCCGGAGGTCACCGGTTCATCGACCTGCATTTTCAACAGACGCTCGATGCTCCAGGCTTCACCAGTGGCGTTGGTCCATTGGGCATCGGGCGATTCGTAATGCGCGAGAGCCCACAAGGTCCAGGTAATCTCCCGCCCGGTGCGCACCTGCATTTTCGCATCCTGCACGATGTCGCGGACCGTGATGACCTTGGTGGGGGTGGCCACCTCGTAATCGAGCGGGATGTTGGCGAGGCACATGTATCCCAGGAACTGTGTGGGATGCCCTTCGAAGGCGTAGGGCCGGGTGAAGGGGTGCCCCTGCCCGCCATAGGGGGTCTCTTGCCAGAGAGGCTGGTTGTCATAAAACGCCCCTCCCATGATCCATTCGATCCCACTGATCAGCTTGCCGGTCGGTTGTTCCCGCAGTCGCAGGTCCCACCGCAAGGCCAACACTCCGTGCACCACTTGCCAGGGGGTGTGGCGATCAGCCACCAACGTCCGCCGGGAGGTCTCTCGAATCGCGAGCGCCACCAGGTCATTCTGAGGAATCCGGGACAGTTGGTCCGGCTGATCCAGAATGCCGTTGTAGCGGGCCAGGGGGTCTTGGGTCGCACCGGGTACGCCTTGGGCGGGTACCGGGCGGTTCTGCTGAATCTGCTGCGGCGCGACCACGTTGGGACTGGTCCGCAGCGGCCCACGGACCTGCGCCACGCACCAGTCGGGGGCGATCCCCAGAGCCAACAGAGTTGACAAACCCGCCACGCGCCGCGCCCCAGCCCACAGGCTGGCCGCGGTCGAGTGCCGTGACTCAGCCCCAAAACCTCCCAGGATGCACAGGTTCATGATGACTTCAGCTCCCAAACTTCTGTCCGTAGGGGGACTTCGAATCCAATCGCCACTGGGTCGTCAACGCCCGAGCCATCTCCCCGCTCCTTGCCGCGGGGAAGACACGCTGCTGTTTAGAAATCGACCGTCCCAGCCATCGGCATGGAACTGTCGAACCTCGACCGGCAGGGTCAACGCTGGCCGAACCAACCCTCATCCCTGGCTCAGCATGCATTCACCAGAGTGCCGATTCAGCATAACCGAGACCAACCACGCATTCGACCCAAATTACCCACTCTCCCATAAAGACATTCCAATCGGTCAAGAGCGTGCGGACGCTCCGGGAATCCAGACCGGAAGCTCATGGTGGTTGCAGCGCGGGAGCACCATCGACATTGGACGGTCGATGCGAGGACGCTGAGGACCGAATTTCGCTTTTGGTTGCCACCCCGCCCGTCTCCGAGGAGTCCCTCAATGCGGCTGAGTGTCAGGCCCGACATCCGGTTGCACGGCCGAAAACGGGCTGTTATCGTCGCACCGCTGAGCTGTCTCTCGCCAGCCGCGCCCCATCTTCCGAACAGCGAACTCTCCATCGACAGCCCGCTGTCGCGGCCCCAATCAGTTCAACTGACCACAGTTTAACTGACCACAGTTCAACTGACCGTGGGATTCGGCCTCGTTCCGCCTGAGGCTGAACGGGGATGAGGCCGGTTGATTGACCTGGTCCCAAACCCTTTCCGAAAGGGAGACCGTCTGTGCCCAATTCGTCGAGCCGTCGGCACTTTCTGGGCCAGGCTGCCAGTCTGGGAATCGGACTCTGGAGCGGGGGAGCCGGCTCACGCTCCGGGACGGCCGGACCCAACGACCGGCTGCGATTCGCCTGCATTGGGTTGGGAGCCCAGGGAGCAGCCGACGCGGCGGCCGTCGCCCGGCTGGGAGACGTAGTCGCCCTCTGCGATATCGATGATCAGGTTCTGCAGCAGCGAGGCGCGGAAGAACCGTTCAAAAACGCCCGTCGCTTCCAGGATTTTCGGCGGCTGTTTGAAGACTTTACGGAAGGCTTTGACGCCTTCATTGTCAGCACCCCCGACCATTCCCATTTTCCGGCGGCCCTGCTCGGAATGCGGTTGGGGAAGCCCTGTTATTGTCAGACCCCCCTGGCCCACTCGGTCACCGAGGTGCGGCAGCTGGCGGCTCTGGCCCAGGAGCGAAAACTGGCCACCCAATTGGGGAACGCCAGCAGCATCCTGCGTTCTCAAAAGCGGGCGGCCCAATTGATCTCTTCGGGATCCCTGGGAGCGATTCGTGAAGTCCACGCCTGGACGAAGCGCCCCACCTGGCCCCTGGGGCCGGGGCCTCGGCCCGCTGCGGCACCAGTCCCCGACCATCTCAACTGGGACCTGTTCCTCGGCCCTGCTCCCCACCGCGATTTCGCCCCTGTCGCCTATCACCCCGGCGCGTGGCGCGGCTGGTGGGACTTTGGTTCCGGAGCCCTGGGGGATCAAGGCTGCCAACTGCTCGATCTTCCATTTCGGACATTGGATTTACGGGACCCCACTCGGATCGCCGCCGCCCATTCGGGCCATGATTCTGAACGCTACCCGGCCTGGTCGGTCATCCGGTACGACTTTCCTCAACGAGGAGAGCGAGCCCCTGTGCGCGTCTTCTGGTACGACGGCGGGAAGCGTCCCTCCCGGGAATTGTTCCTCGGGCGCCCCGTGCCCGCCAGTGGGGTGCTGATCGTCGGTGAGCGAGATTCCCTGTGGGTCAGGGAAGAGCCCAATTTGGAATTTTTGCTGCTGCATGAAGGGGCGAATCCGGGGCCGGAACCCGTGGCAAACGAATCGGTCGAGGGGTTGGCCGAGGGGTTGTTTGACGAATGGATTCAAGCCATCCGGGGCGGTCCGCCAGCCTCGTCCGACTTTGCAACTCTTGGTGGTCCCTTGTCAGAAAGCGTTCTGTTGGGGAATCTTGCAGTCTGGGTGGGTCAAGCCCCCGGTCAGGAGGGAAAGATTGTCGAGTGGGATTCCGCTTCACAATCGAGCCCAAATCTTCCGGAGTTGACCCCCCTGATCCAGCGGCCCATTCGTGAGGGTTGGCGGCTGTAGGCTGAGGACGGTGCTCTGCCTCCCCTTCCGACCGAAGCGTTCCGGAAACGGGCTGGGCACCACCAGACACCACGCTCTGTTTGTACTTTGACGGATTCACTCATGTCTCAACCTTGGCGGGTTCGGGGAGTTCGCGGGGCCACCACGGCCTCCGAAAACACCCGGGAAGCCGTGCTCGAAGCGACTCGCGAACTTCTTCAGGAAGTTCTGCGGGTCAATGAAATCCACGATGCCGAAGACATTGCGTCGATCCTGTTCACGACCACTCCCGACCTGACGGCCACGTTTCCAGCGGAGGCCGCGCGGGAGATCGGTCTGCAACTGGTGCCTCTGCTGTGCGCGTCGGAGATCGCCGTCCCCGCGCGCCTGCCTCGGTGCGTACGAATCCTGCTGCACCTGAACACAACGAAATCGCTCAAGGACATCGTGCATGTCTACCTGCGGGACGCCAAGTCCCTGCGGCCCGACATCCACAGTGCCCAATAGGCACGTTTCCCCTTGGTTCCGGGGTCTGTTCAGGGCGGGGGCGGCGAGCGGATTGCGTTGCTCGACAGCCGAATTTTGGCCCCCGCGACAGCCTGGTTCCGATGGCAACGGGCGTGGACGACTGGGGCGCAACCCGCCCGGGCGGCAGGGTGGTTGGAACGAACTCGATGTGAGTCGTTCCTTTTCAGTCCTCCGGAGACTTCTGCTGCTGCCGCCGCAATTCGGTGGATGAGAGGTCGCACCGGAATTCCTCTTCGGTCAGCCCCTCAAAAAGTCCCTGAAATTCCTGCGGAATTGGCAACTGCTCCAGGGAGACATAGCGTCCTTCCTGACTTCGACCGGCCACCAGAAATCGGCACCCGTGCCGGCGAATACCCGCGAGAGATTCGCTCATAGCCCGGGGATCGCCGCCATAGTACTTCGGATCGACCAGTCGTGCGGCCGTGTCGGCCCCAACCACGAAGACCATTCCGGGCAAAACCTCCGCCTTCTGGGCGAACAAGGGTGCCCGCGTCAAGACAACCTGTTCCCCCTCAAATTGACCACAACGGTCGGCCAGCGTGATCAGGTCGAGGGGCGGCTTGTCGACGTTGATTGTCGAGATCTCCCAAGCCACGGGCCCCCCCAGTCGACGGGCGGCGATCGCCTGAAGCTGTCGATGTCCTGCATGCACGGGGTTGAAAGAGCCAGGAAAGACCCCCCGGATGCCGAGGAACGGATGCGCGTCGCCGGGCTTGGCTCCCCGTCGCCAAACCACCGCCCGCGATTGCTCAAGCAGTTCTCGCTCGAGCGGATCGGCTTCGATGCGGCGTTCTTCATAACGATCGGCCCCCGCACGCAATTCAATGCAGGGGGGTTCGATCCCCAGTTGATCGGCTAACAGCGACAGCAGGAGATCGCCCACGAGGCGTTCCTCCTCCCCCCGGTTCCGCAGACCTTTGGCCAAAGTCACCGAAACCGCATGCGAAGCCCGGGAAGAATGCGCGGCCAGATGGCACCGATGATCTCCCTTTTTGGGGCGATCACTCACCAGGGC
>Ga0315903_10006739_pt1 | contig 14564 bp, 17 predicted proteins | sample LakEriMetagenome_7_FD_203524 | JGI IMG/M metagenome (GOLD analysis project Ga0315903, IMG submission 203524) | Freshwater fungal communities from buoy surface, Lake Erie, Ohio, United States - Buoy 2 MA119 | ecosystem: Environmental > Aquatic > Freshwater > Lake | place: USA: Lake Erie, Ohio...
GGCTTTGTGCTACGCAAGGGCGAACACGTGCAAATCCGGCTGATGGAGCGGCAGACGCTCTATGCTATCGCCGAGAACGATGGTCAAATCCTTACCGTCTTGTCAGTCGGAGGCATCTAATGTCATATGCAAGTCTCGCCGAGTTCAAGGCTGCAATCGGGATCAGCGACAGCTCTGACGATACGGCGCTGCAGTCTGTCCTCGATGCGACCGACGCACTCATTGACCTTTACACCGATCGCAAGAACGGCTTTGGCACAGCGACACAAACGCGCTACTACACCGCAACCGACTACAAGTACGTCCTGATTGACGATCTTGTAAGCATCACGACGTTGCAGACGGATGACGACGGCAACGGCACCTACGAGACAACGTGGACGGCGAACACGGACTACAACCTCGCGCCTGGCAATGCCGCGCTTGATGGGTTCCCGTACAACGAGATTGACGTGTCGGTCAACTGGCCGCGCAACTTCCCACGCGACGTCTATCGCGGCGTCAAGGTGGTCGGCGTCTTCGGATGGCCGGCAGTGCCAAGCGCCGTGAAGCAGGCGGCAATCATTCAAGCCGGCGCAGTCTGGTCCTCGCGCACCTCGCCGTTCGGCGTCATCGGCTCGCAAGACCTCGGCGGCATTCTTCGCCAGACGCGCGCCCTTCATCCTGAATCTCAAGTGCTGCTTGAGGCATACCGCAAGCGCGAAGGGCTGGCTCGATAATGCCGAACCTAAACACCTACAACCTTGAGATTCAGCAGGGCGCGACGCTATCACTCGTTGCAACCTGGAAGGATTCCGCTGGCACGGCAATCAACCTGACTGGCTACACGGCACGACTCAACGTCCGAGAGACCTACTCATCCGCGTCAGCGATCCTGACGCTCACCACGGAGAACGGTGGCATCACGCTTGGCGGAGCTGCGGGAACCATCACTCTCACGGCGACCGCGACCGCGACTGCGGCGCTGACCGCACCGTTCAGCGGCGTCTACGACCTTGAGATGGTCGCCGCCGGTGGCGTCGTCACTCGACTCTTGGAAGGAGTGGCAACTGTCTCGCCAGAGGTGACGAGGTGACCGTCAGCGTAACCGTCACTAGGCAGACGGTCACTATTGACGACGGCAGAGATGTTGTAACAGTAAGCCCAGTCACGCAAAGCGTCTCCGTTGCATCGCCTGGACCTTCAGGTCCGCAGGGCGCCGCTGGTGCAACTGGTGCCACTGGACCGCAAGGTCCTGCTGGTGCAACAGGTGCAACTGGAGCTACTGGTCCTCAGGGTCCGACTGGCGCTACAGGCGCAACAGGAGCCACTGGCCCAGAAGGTCCTAAGGGCGATACTGGCGACACTGGCGCAACTGGCGCAACGGGTGCGACAGGTGCCACAGGTGCTACGGGTCCACAAGGTCCACAAGGCGAGCAAGGTATTCAGGGTCCTGAGGGTATTCAAGGACCGCAAGGCATTCAGGGTCCGAAGGGCGACACTGGAGATACCGGCGCAACTGGCGCCGCTGGCGATAAGTACCAGACGAGCAGCACGAGCAGCCTGACAATCGGCACTGGCTCAAAGAGCCTCACCGTGCAGACGGGCTTGTCATACACCGTCAACCAGTCAGTCATTGTGAGCTACGACGTCGGCAACCATATGCACGGCGAAGTTGATTCGTACAACAGCGGCACTGGCGCACTCGTCGTCAATGTGCTTTCCGTCGAGGGCAGCGGCACCTACTCATCGTGGGTCGTCAACCTTGCAGGCGCCGTTGGAGCAACTGGCGCGACAGGGGCAACTGGCGCGACAGGCGCGCAAGGACCGCAAGGCATTCAGGGAATCCAGGGCGAGCAGGGTATTCAAGGCGTCAAGGGCGACACAGGAGACACAGGTCCGACAGGAGCAACTGGAGCAACTGGCCCTGCGGGTGCGACTGGAGCTACAGGTGCGACTGGACCGCAAGGTCCACAAGGCGACAAAGGCGATACAGGTGATACAGGCGCGACTGGCGCCACCGGCGCGACTGGACCTGCAGGCTCTGCCGCGACGATCGCTGTTGGCACCGTCACGCAAGGCACTGCCTTTGTCATCACGAACAGCGGCTCATCCTCCGCTGCGGTCTTTGACTTCACGCTTGTCAAGGGCGACAAGGGAGACACAGGGGATACCGGCGCGACAGGTGCAACGGGACCGCAGGGACCTCAGGGTGATCCTGGCGTAGTCGCCGCAACATCGCCGATCACGCTGACAAGTGGGACGGTCGCAATCGGCACGGCCGCGATTGGCGACGTGTACGGCGCAACAACGCTCACCGACTCAACCTCATCCACCTTGACCACAACGGCAGCCACGCCGAACAGCGTGAAGTCAGCCTATGACTTGGCTGGCACGGCAATCCCAAAGAACACGGTCACGACGGCAGGCGACATTCTGTACGCCTCTGGCTCGGCGACGGTTGCTCGATTGGGGATCGGCGCAACCGATCAGGTGCTGGTCGTCGCTTCGGGTGCGCCTGCGTGGGCATACAAGCCGAACGTCGTTGTAAACGCGCAGACTGGAACTGCCTACACGCTTGCGCTCACGGATTCAGGCAAACTGGTTGAGATGTCCAACGCCGCTGCGATCACGCTCAGCGTGCCAACAAACGCGACTACGGCGTTCCCAACTGGGACGCAGATTGACCTCTTGCAAACTGGTGCTGGGACTGTAACCGTGGGGGGCGCGGGAGTCACCTTGCAATCAAACGGAAGCAAGTTGAAGTTGAACGGTCAGTACGCAGCCGCGACGCTCATCAAGCGCGCGGAAGATACTTGGGTGCTGATCGGCAACCTGACGAGCTAATGAGTACGCTCGGCATCTGGGCATCGGCTGGCGGTGTGTCGTTCGTCACCGCCACTGGCGGAACTGAAACCACGTCGGGCGGCTACAAGTACCACAAGTTCACGGCGGCGGGAACCTTCACGGTTAGCGCCGGTGGAGACATTGAGGTTCTCTGTATTGCTGGCGGCGGCGCTGGAGGCGGATACCTGTCTACCAGCATTGGTGGCGGCGGAGGAGGTGCTGGCGGGTTGAAGTATTCAAGTGTTGCAACATCTGCAGGAACATTTGTTGTTGCGGTTGGGGCAGGTGGAAGCTTCAACTCAACCGGCGCTGGCGCGAATGGAAATAACAGCACCTACAACGCAACGACCGTTGTCGGGACTGCTGGCGGCGGCGGCGGTCTCGGAAACTCAACAACGGCTTCGGCAAACGGGAAAAACGGCGGATCTGGCGGAGGAGCGTCACGCGGAACAGCGGCAAACGGAACTGCCGGAACTGGGACGAGTGGACAAGGAAACAACGGCGGCTCGATTGCAAATGACAATCCAGGCGGCGGTGGTGGTGCAGGAGCTGCGGGATCTTCTTCTCCAAGCAGTAGTACCGGTGCAGCAGGAGGCGTTGGGTCAACGGCGTACACAACGTGGGGATCTGCAACGTCTTCTGGTCAGAACAGCGGTGGAACGTATTATTTTGCTGGCGGCGGCGGAGGCGGCATTGTAGGTACGTTCAAGTTTCCAAGAAGCCCTGGCGCAAATGGACTTGGGACTGGAACGAATACTGGCGGCGGCGGCAAGGGTCGTTATAGCGAAGGAGACGGTGCGACAGGCGGCGAGTCAGGAAACTCCGGCATTGTGATTATTCGTTACCTGACGGCATAGGAGGTTAGATGGCACACTTTGCAGAGATTGACCAAGACAACAAAGTGATTCGCGTGCTTGTCGTGCCAGACGATCAGGAGGACCGAGGCCAGGAGTACCTTGCCACCGATCTTGGGCTTGGCGGAACGTGGCTCAAGACCTCCTACAACACCTATGGTGGCGTTCACGCAAACGGCGGTACACCGTTTCGCAAGAACTACGCTGGGATTGGGATGGCATACGACGCAGAGCGTGACGCATTCATTTCCGAGCAGCCAGATCCGAGCTGGACGCTCAACGAAGAGACGTGTTTGTGGGAAGATCCAAACGCCCAGCCAGAACTAGTAATACCGGAACCACTAAGTGAGTGAGGCCAGATCCTGCGGCACTTGCACTAAGTGCTGCGAGGGATGGCTTCCAACCGTAATACTTGGGCAGCAACTCAAGGTCGGGTCTCCGTGCAGGTTCATCTGTAGCGGGGGAGGCTGCTCGATTTACAACAGCGGAAGACCTAGAGACTGCGTTGATTTTACTTGCCTTTGGATAGACGATAAAGAAGTCCCAGACTGGGTAAAGCCAGAAAACTCTAAGGTAATCGCTAGGCTTATGCCAAAGGGGTTTGAGAAGGACGGCAAGGGGACATTAGACATTATTCCTGCTGGCAGCGTGGTCACGGACGAGTATCGAGCGTGGGCTAAGATGTACGCTGAGCAGCACGGACTGCATTATCGGGAGTATGGAGTGAACGCCTAATGAGCTTCAACGACGCCGAGATTATCGCTGGACTTGCGGAACACCTAAAGTCGGTCCTTCCGCCGGTTGGGTACGCCATCCGAGCCGTCCATCCTTATCCCCCAGATAACCTCGCCGTAGCGCCCGCCATCGTGATCGTGCCAGGAGATGACACGGTGAGTTACGGCGCCTCTAATCGTCAGATCACGTTGACCCTCAATGCAACGCTTTACATTCAGCCCCAAGCTGACCTTGCGCGCAAGTACGCCGACCTTATGGTGTGGCGCACCTGGCTGCGTGACTCGCTGATTGACGGCGTAACACTAGACAACACGGCGGCCGTGGCGCAGGCAAGCGTCGTCTCAACCACGATGGGGACTGACACGTGGGGCGACGCCGACTTCCTGACCATTACCGCAGTTGTGGAGGTCGCCTCCGTCGAGGCGATTGCAACCAGTGCCTGACTTGAAGAAGCCAATCTCTTACAAGGTCATCAGCCACATTGACGTGCAGTTCGTGCCAGGTTCAATCCCACAGGGAGAGTTCGTGGCTGGGTTGCCGTCAGACGGTAGTATCATCAGCGCACCCGTGGTCCAGGCAGAAGCTTGGATCGCAGCAGGAATCGCCAAGCGTGCCGCGACTGCGGCTGAAGACAAGGAGACCGAATAATGCCAGCCGCATCTGCAGGGAACGTCCTGTTCAGCAAACTGGTCGCCTTCAAGGAGGCGACGCCTGGAACTATCCCAACGCTGACCAGCGGCGGCCGCAAGCTGCTCGTCACGCCAACTGGCGTGATCAGCAATGGCACAACCATTGAACTTGGCACCGAGCGATCCGTTGCGCTTCGCAACCCGCTCATCGGCTCCACCGGCACGATCGTCTCCGTTGAGCCAACGCTCAGCGCGACCGTCCCTGCCGTGAGCGTCGGCGAACTTCCACTCTGGCTCTCAATGACGCGCACCGATACGCCTTCAGGCACGGCTGCGCCATACGAGTGGGACTACGACTACTCGATGACAGCAGCAAACTCGCCGACGTCCTACACGTTGATCGCAACGGATGGCACGCAGGCATACGCCGCGAACTACTGCTTGGCTGAGTCAATCACGATTGCGGCAGACCGCAACGGACTGACCAACCTGAGCGCCAACCTCTTCGCGCAGCAGATCGCCAAGAACAGCGCGACGCTTGCCGAAGGCACGCCGACTTCGCCGTTTATGTCGGGACGCCTCTGGAACGCCTTCCAGCACGGCTCAACCTTTCCAGGCACGGCTGACGGAACCGCATACGAGTACCTGCTCGACTTCTCACTGGAGTTCAACGCAGGCATCACGCGCCAAGCGTACCTTGCAGGCACGACCGTTTTCAGCACGCACGCCGAAAGCAACCCATTCACTGGCACGCTGACGATGACGGTAAGCAGCACGGCGAGCGCAGTCTCGACGTGGTACGACGCTTATCAGGCAGCGACCCCGAAGGGCGTGCGACTGACGTGGAGCAACGGCACCTACTCGGCACACATCCTTGCGATGATCGTCCCAACGGAAGTTCAGCAGATGGCTGGCGCCGAAGATGGTCTGACCACGATGGCCGTGACTGGCACGCTGGTCTACGACACGGTGAGCGCGAAGAGCCTTCGCATCGTCGTGAACAGCGACTTGGCGGCGTTGCCGTAAGTTCAACCTAGTAGCAGAGGAGGAGGCTAGATGAGCCAGAGCAAGCCACAGTTCCGCACCGTTGAAGTCACCCTATCCGCGCCGTTTGACGGCTGGACAGCCACGATGAAGGCAGAGGGCGTTCCTGCTCGTGTCTTCATTGAGTTGCAAAGCGGCAGCGCCGAGCGCGCGCTGAACGCACTTCAGAAGCTCGTGATCACGCACAACTTCCTGACCGAAGATGGCGAGCCGGCGACAGAGGTGCTTGACGCACCAATGGACGCACTGAGCGACGCGATCACGAAGTGGAGCGATGCGGTAGCAGCACTCCCCCCTCGATAAGACTCGACGCCCAGCGGCTGGCGGCGGGTCGTTCACTCACGCCGCATCCGCTGATCGCAGCACACCTGATCGGCGAGAAGTTCCACATCCCACCGCACGAGGTGCTGGAGTGGGACGCAGGAGACTTCACTCGTACACTGGCTCTAATGTCCGACCTGCAGCCAAAGGAGCAACGTGGCCGCTAACGATTCGCTGGTTCTGCAAATCAAGACCGACAAGAACTTTGATGACCTCCGCATCGGGTTCTATCAGGCGAGCAATCCGAGCGGCTTCAAGCGGATGCAGTCCTTCGCCGCACTGAACGCTGCGCGCACGATGCTCAAACCAATGAAGCAAGCAGCTCCTAAGGGCAGAACCACCGAGAATCCAGGCAAGTTGCAGAAGAACGTCAAGGCGCGTGGCGTGCGGTTCAATAAGCCTGGAGCCGTGGTCGGAATCAAGGGCGGACGCTCTGGTGTCTTCTACGGCTGGTTTGTCGTGGAAGGTCGTGGCGGCGTGCGGCGAACCAAGTCAGGATCAGTCGCAGTGCGTCCAGTCGCCGCGCGACCATTCGTCTCAGATACCGTCAAGAAGGCGGGTACAATCGAGAAAGCAATGGAAGCCTTCTCTGCAACCACGGAGAAGTTCCTCAATGACGGCGCCTTCCGCGCCACCATCCTGAAGTTCAGGAGAGGGAACCAACGCTGATGGCTGCTGACCGATCCGCAAACTTCGTCATCAAGGCGAAGGACGCTGCCACTGGGCCGCTCGGCAAGGTAGGCGGCGCTATGGGTCGGCTTCGCGGCGCCTCAGTCACCGCGTTCAAAGCAATCGGCGCAGCTGCTCTGGCAGCCGGTGCAGCACTCGTAGCCTTCGCAGCCAACGCGGTAATGGCCGCAGCCGAGGATGAGAAGCAGACCATCCGATTGAACGCTGCGCTCAAGGCGCGCGGCTTCCAGCTAGATCAACTCTCGCCGAAGATTGACGAGCAGATCAAGGCGATGGCTCGCCTCGGATTCACGGACGACCAGGTGCGAGATGGTCTGGAAATCGGAAGCCGATTCTTCAAGAATCAGGAGAACCTGCTCAGGGCGAACGCAGTCGCTGCAAACATTGCCGCAGCAACCGGCAAGGACCTCAGCACCGTGATGCTCGCCATCGGACGAGGCGCGCTGGGAAGCACGCGCGGGTTGATGCAACTCGGCATTGAGGTTGAGAAGGGCGCAAAACTCAAGGACATCCTGCGAGCCGCTGACGAGAAGTATCTCGGCGTGGCTGAGGAAGTCGCTAACAGCACGAGTGGCAAGTTCGCCGCAGCGCAGATTCGCTTCAACGAAGCCATTGAGACGTTCGGCTCCAAGTTGCTACCAGTGGTCAATGAGGCCCTTGCCTTCCTTACCGAGACGGCTCTGCCTGCCTTCGAGCGGCTAATGGAGGACCTCGGACCTATCTTCACCGACATCTTGGACAACTATGTCCGACCACTGTTTGATTCCTTCAGCGAACTGTTTGCCATCTTTGACACTGGGGACGAGTCAATCAACCTTCTGACCATTGCACTTGCGCCGTTGAAGTTGGCGCTTGAAGCCATCAAGTTCGTCATTGACGCCATTGTTGCTGGGCTGAAGATTATCGGCGTGGGCGGCGGGCTCAAGACGCAGAAACTTGACGCAGCGGCTGAAGCCGCAGGCTATGGCGGAGGGTCATACGTCAATCCGATGAACCGAAGCGGCGGCACAAGCAACTCAATCACGACCAACACAAATCTCTATCTTGACGGCCGTGTAGTCGCGCAAAGCACAAACAACTATTTGGGCAACCAGACACGCAACACAAGCCCGCAGCGGTCATACCCCAGGAACCCATAAATGGCGACGGCGCCGTATCAGCTCTGGATGGATCTCGCGCCGATCGCGTCTGCAATCCGAGTCTCTAGCACGGTCACAATCACCACGACCAGCCCGCACGGTCTAACCACCGGCGCTGAGATTCAAGTCGGCGACGCCACAGGCGTGGCAGGAACCTCAATGGTGGGCGTGTACGACGTGACCGTGACTTCAGGCACCACCTTCACCTACACGGCCGCAGGCTCGGCAGGAACGGCGACAATCGGAAGCGCCTTTATCGCTTACGACTTGCTCAACCCACCAATCAACTACGCCGCTGGAACCGCACGCCAAAACGCAATGATCGCCGACATCACGACGCTAAACCTGAGCAGCAACGGTGACGGCTCTGGCTCCACGATGTCGTTTGACGTCCTGCAAGAAATCACGCCTGAGGTCGGGCCGTGGTTCAATCTTGTTCCAGACAACACTCGCATCCGACTTGTCTATAAGGACACGGGAAGCGAGCCGGCAAGCACGGGTTCTGATGTGTATTTCTTGGGCATCCTTGACGCGGTAACTTCGCAGCTCAACGGGTCAGGTCAAGGAACCTTGACAACTGTTTCGCTTAGCGATGCAAACACCGTGCTTGATCGAGTTGCAGTATTTGGAAAGAGCGGTTCAAACCGCTTGATTGCCAGCGCGACGAGAAGCAGCAACACGGCAACATACCGCACGACTGTTGATCACGGCTTCGTCAATGGGCAGACGGTCAAGATTACTGGTGTGCTAAGTACCGGCACGGCTACGTTCAACGGCACCTATACGATCAGTTCGGTCACAAGCAATAGTTTCAATGCGAGTAATACTGGAAGCAACCAATCAAGTTCGGACAAGGTGGAGGCCGCCTTCGCGCGAGACGGAAGAAGCAACGACTGGGTAGTCGTCTCTGCGGTTGGCGGAGCCAAGTTTTTCATTGAGAGCGGAGACACGGTAAGGATTAGGCGTGGCTCTCTGACTGGCTTTGGCGACTCAACGACGATGCGGCTGCGGCTAGACAACACCTTCAGCGGTGGCGATGTCGTCAGGGTCAGCGACTCGTCCTTCAAGGTTCGCCTTGCTCGACCCTACACCTTCACGTGGGGAACCTTCGGCAACGGCTCGGTCACTTCGCAAGGCATTGTCCGCGACCCAACCCAACAGCCTGGGCAGGTCACCGTCACGATCCCAGGCGGGCTGACAGAGACAGATGCAGTCAAGAGCCTGCTCGCAACCGTCAACCAATACAAGTCGGCTGACTACCCAATGCAGCGCGTCCTTTCAACAAGCGGCACCGCAAACATTGTGGGAGGAACTTCCTACGACAACGGGCCAGCAATCCAGTTTGCGTCCTGCTCGCTGCGCTCGGCGCTTGACACGATAATCGAGACTTACAGCGGCGCCGACGTAAAAGAGCGCCGCTACTACATTGACTTGGCTGGCAAGCTCAACTACCGCCTCGTGGACGCTGCATCCAAGCCGACTTATGCCACTGCGCCCTATGCCATCATCGTGAGCGGTGCAGGAACGCCAAATACGACAACTGGCAAGGCGACCGTGCCGCCGTACAACTTGAGCGTCAACTGGGATCACAGCGCAATCAAGAACGCGCAGTTCACGCTGCCAGCGGCTGGCGGTGGTGTTCCGCTAACTACGGTGCTTGCCTATACGGATATGTACGACGATGACGGGGTGCGCGTATTCGCCAATCGTGATGGCGCCCCACTCTTTGACGACGTGGTGGACTTCCCAGGCGCGTCCAACAATCAGGGCGCGCAGGTCAAGCGAGCCGCCGCCGCGTACTTCATTGAACGCTACAAGCCGATGCTCTCTGGGCAGTTCACACTTCGCGGGGCGGGAACGGCGGCGCACAACCTCAACGGCTTTAGCGCGGGCTACGCGCAGACCGGCGCGTCTACCTTTGCGCTTGTCAGCCGCTGGGAGCCAGGGCAGTGGGTTGAGATCACTGCTGCTGGGTTAGGGCTGAGCGGCCTGTATCGCGTTGAGCAGGTGGACTGGAGCCTTGAGCCTGGCTCCTATACTCAGATCATCACGGTCACATTCAATCGGCGAAACCCAAGCGACCTTGCGTCGCTCATTGCAAACTTGAGGAGATAAGAATGGCTCAATGGGGTTCAAGTGGCGGGCTGATTAGTCAGAACATTAGCCAGACGGTTGACAATCAGGGCAACGCCATCATTTCGTCTGCGACTGAGTTCGGCGCCTCGCCGCTTGGCTACGCGCCGCTTGTGCAGTCGCTCTTCGGACTGCCTAACGCAACCTTTCAGTTGACTCCACCAGACACCACAACGACCATTAGCCAGGCGAACCCACTGCCGTACTGGGATGTGCAGGACTACAGCGCAGGCGTGATGACGGCGCAGGCGCTGTTTGACTCAACTACCAACACGTGGGGAATCAAACTTGACCCTGGAACGGCGGTCGCAAACGACTATTTGACACTTACCACACGCTCATTCCTTGTAAACGACGACAATCTTCAGCTAAGACAGCAGGCGCTCGCGGTCGTATCAAAAAGCGGAACCTACTCTGGAACGACGCAATGGAACCTACAACTTCTTGCCTCTTACTACTCCGCAACGGACACGCTGCTTCATTCTTGCACCGTGGCAACCATTTACGACAACGGAACGTGGACTTCAATGAGCGGAACTACGACGACGAGCGGAACTGCAATTAGCGCATCAGCGCACTATGTTGACCTCACCTTCAAGCTCAATGCAACAGCAACTGTCAGCAGCAGTACAGCGGTGACCGTTAAGTCCTGCTTGCTGCAAACTTCAGCGCGCAACACCAATTCTTTTATTGTCAAGGAGACCTTCACAAGCAGCACGACGTGGAACATTCCGACCAACGTCAAGCAACTTGTCGGCGCGGCTGTACTGGGTGCTGGCGGTGGCGGCGGCTCTGGCGGATATGCGTCTGCTCCATCTCCCGAGGTTGGATCAGGGTCTGCTCGAGTAAGTGGCGGCGCTGGTGGTGGAGGTGGCGCGCTTTATATCGCCTTTAACACGCCAATTTCTGGAACGGCCCTGACGATTAGCGTCGGCGCTGGAGGAGCCGGTGGAACGGTTACCGCTTCTTCTGGAAACTTTACGGCTGGTAACGCAGGAGCAGATGGGGGCGCGTCAAGCGTTGGCAGCCTGATGACTGCTGGTGGTGGATTTGGCGGCAAGGGTGGCACCGCATATGCATCTGGAACAACACAAGTCGCAGGAACCCCTGCTGGCGGATCTGCTGGAACCGCAAGCACAATCATCTGGGGATCTCTGACACAAGCTGGTGCCGCCGGAGGAAATGGCGCATCTGCTGGGACAGCGATCTTTGGCGCTGCTGGGGCTGGTGGCACCAGTGCGATCGGCGCATATTCTGGTGTGCCGTTCTTGTCTTTGCCTGGCACTGGTGCTGGAGGTCAAAGCGCGGTTGGAACAACTACTAGCGGAACCTACGCCGTTGGGTCTGGCGGTGCTGGCGGTGGCGCAAACTTTATTGGCGGTGGCGGCGGAGGCGGTGGCGGCTCGGTATTTGCCAATGCAACTGTAGGAATTACTACGCCAGCCACGTCTGCTGCTGGAGCAGGAAATCACGGCGGAGGCGGAGGAGGCGGTGGGATTGGGGCAATTGGCGAAACGACATCTGGAACTGCTGGCGCTGGTGGAAGTGCAGCCGCGCTATCTGGCGGCGGAGGCGGTGGCGGCGGCGGGGCAGCAACGTTTGATAATCGTCCAATTGTTCCTGGCGCTGGCGGCTCAGGATCAAGCGGCCTTGTCGTTATTTTCTATGTGGGCTAACAAATGAAGCGATATGCATTTCTTGATGCGAATGCGACGGTTCTAAATCTGATCGTTGGCGATTTAACTCCTGAGCAGCAGGAAATGTTTTTGCACGATCACAACCTGATGTACGGCGCTCAACAGATCATTGAGATCACGACCGACGTGCCAGTGTGGATCGGCGGGTCGTATACTCAGGGCGCATTCGAGCCAGCCCCAGAGCCTCAGTCAGAGCCTCTGCCTGAGCCGCAGCCGGAGCCTGAGCAATGAGTCCACGCACCAGCCAGAACGCGGAGATTCTCAAGCGACTCGATTTGATGAACACGCGCTTAAACGCGCAGTCGGACAAGATTGACGCGCTAACAAGCGACATTGACCAGATGAAGGGCGGTCTTGCCGTCCTCCGCGCCATTGGCGCACTGCTCGGCGTCGGCGGTCTTGGCGCGCTCCTGACCTGGATGATCCAGCAGTCAAAGTGACTCTCGTCGTCCGCTCGCAACTCGGACTCGCTGAGCGCCTCGGCGTGAAGGCAATGGACGACTGCGGCCCTGCAAGCCTTGCCACCTGTGCCACCTACGTCGGGCTGCCGACAACCACGAAGCAGGCACACGCTGCTTGCGCTCAGGCTGGGCGCGTGGATACCCCGACCGGCGCTGAAGGCACTTCCGCCGCGCAGCTCGTGAAGGCTGGCAAAATCCTCGGACTGAACACGCGTTCGGTTTACGACTGGAGCGAGGCGAGCAATCAGGTCAAGAATGGCGCCGCGCTGATCCTCAACATTCAGGCAAGCCAGAAGGTACTGCCAGATCACCTACGCTCCAAGTGGCAGCGCGACTACTGGAAGAAGCAGCCGCTTGCCACCTACGGCCACTACGTCGTGTTGGCGTATCAGGATGGCGGCTGGCTCTATGCTTGTCCGACAATGCAGGAGGGCAAGCCTGGAAGGGCTGCTACGCCTGAAGAAGTGAAGGTGTTGCGAGACTCGAAGGGGAACGCGGGATTCCCGACGCCACCGGCGATGGTGCTCGTACACAGAAAGTAGGGAGAAATGGATCAGTTCTACAGCGATCTCATCAACGCGCTCATTGTGGCGCTCGTGCCAGTGGCGATTGGCGCGCTCGGCTACCTCGCCAATCAGGTCATCAACTTGATCAAGGCAAACGTCAGCCGTGAGCAGTACGCGATGCTGGAGAAGATCGCCTCGGCGACCGTGGCCAGCCTTGAGCAGACCTTGAAGAGCAAAGAGGGTCAGGAGAAGAGGGCGGCTGCCATTGCGCTCGTGCGCGCTGAGTGTGCCAAGCGTGGGATCAAACTGGATGAAGAGGCCATCGGCAACGCCGTAGAAGCCGCCGTCTACCGCGCCAAACTAGGGGCTTGACAAGAGCCTGAGACCGCTTCACTCTGGCTGCGTGGTGTGTAGCTGCGCCACTTAGGGGGAGGTTTATGGAGAAAGTCAGAAGGGGTCCGCGCTGCGCGATGTTCGCGCCTCCGCTACCTGCGGAGGACCTAGAGCGGCTGCGTGCCGCTCTCAAAGCGCCTGAAGTGGCAACATCGTCAATCTGGCGATGGCTCGACAAGAAGAACGTTGATGTCGGGATTGAGACCGTGAAGCGGCACCGCAGGGGCGAGTGCTATTGCAGGAGGGAAGTATGACGGACTTTAAGGAGTTCCAGCAAGAGGACGAACTGAACGAACTGAAGTCAGCGCACCGGCGTGCGCTGCGAGCACTGGCAAAAAAGGAGCAGCAGACCGAGGAACTCGTGGAGGCGGTGTACCGCGCTGCGAAGGATGCGGCGGTCGGGATGAAGATCCCTGCCGTGCCAGCGCCGAAGCCAGATAAGCGCAAAGGCAAGCGCGAGGTTGCCATCGTGCAACTGAGCGACTGGCAGTTGGGCAAGAAGAGCGTGGACTACGACATTGACACTGCGGCGAAGCGGCTGCAGTTGCTCGCCGAGAAGGTCAAGCGCGTCGTAGAGATTCAGCGCAAAGATCACCCAGTGGATGACATCAAGATTCTACTGACTGGCGACCTCGTGGAGTCAGACGGCAACATCTTCCCTGGGCAGGCATACGAGGTTGAGGCTGGCGGCTTGTACGTCCAGATCTTCCGAGGCGCGGAGATGCTGGCGCAGTTCGTCAGAGCGATGGCCGCACTCTTCCCGCAGGTAGAAGTCTATGGCGCAATCGGCAACCACGGACGCTTGGGACGCTACTCGGATCACTCGCCAGAAAGCAACAGCGACGCGATTCTCTACAACATTGCGCGCTCACTCGTGCTGAGCGAGAAGCGCGTGAGCTGGAAAGAGAGCCTCACCGTTGGCGGACGCCACTGGTACGACACGCTCGACTTGCCAGGCGGCAAGATCGGGATGATCGTCCACGGCGATCAGTTCAGAGGTGGACTTGGAATGCCGTGGTACGGCGTCGCAAAGAAGGCGAGCGGCTGGCGCTTGAGCGTCGCGCCGTTTGACTATCTCTGGTTCGGACACTGGCATCAGCCTGCGCGACTCGTCCTTGCCGACGGCAAGATCACGA
>Ga0315903_10006740_pt1 | contig 14562 bp, 16 predicted proteins | sample LakEriMetagenome_7_FD_203524 | JGI IMG/M metagenome (GOLD analysis project Ga0315903, IMG submission 203524) | Freshwater fungal communities from buoy surface, Lake Erie, Ohio, United States - Buoy 2 MA119 | ecosystem: Environmental > Aquatic > Freshwater > Lake | place: USA: Lake Erie, Ohio...
TGGTTGATGACATATTAGACCATGTAAAATCTACAATACCACAAGAAAAATGGAAAGATGTTGTATTTGTAGGAGAAGGCGGTACAACAAATGATAAAGGACAAATCGTATTTCACGATGAAATGAAATATGCAGCTCCAAAGTTTAAACAAATTGGCGCAGGTATTGATACTTGGGATGGTGATGAGTTAGATGTTCACAATGACCAATCCAAATTGTATAAAAGACAAATGGAGAAAACAGGTCTTAACCATTCGCAAGTTAAGGCAGGTAATTGGGCAAGTATGATTGGACAAGGTGAGGGAACTGATACTATGAGTCCTAATGATTATTTGGATGATGAGGGTAAACAATTCTTACAAGATGCAGCTAAAGAGGCGGGACTTCCACCAATAGAAGATTTTGATAATCCAAAAGGAGAAGTTCCGAGTGCAGAAAATCCAGAAGGAAGTGGTGATATAGGAACATTATATAGATTATCATTTCCAGAAGATAACGGTGATAAGGAAACAAAAATAAATAATATTCAGGTTGCTTTTAATGAAATAAGAGACGAGAACATTTTGGACAAATCAAAAGAACTACAAAAGAAAGGTAAAATACCTATCGTAGTAGCAGGCGAGGGGCATGTTGAACTTGTTAAAAACGTAATGAGTAAACCCACAAATTTAGCAGAACTTTCATTAAGAGGAATTCTTAAATCTATAAGAAAATAATATGTACCCAGTTAGAGGATATCAGAAACCAGAAGCAACTTTCCACACTATAAGTGAATGGGAAGCGATTGCTAATGAGTTTCTAAAACTTCAAAAGCAGGGGTATGATGTTAGGGGTGGTATAATTGATGATAACGCCGAATTGGTAAATTTAATAAACAAATACTTCGGATATCAATTATATGTTGAAACTGAATTATACGCAGACCTTACAAAAAAGAATGTATTAGATTTCATTGAAGATTTTATAAACCATAGAGTTTGGGGATTGGTTGATGAATTTTCAGAATACATTGTTAATATAGAAAACGATAAGATAGCATTTTTTCAAAGTAGAGGGGGTATAGAACCCTATATTTTATTAGATAAGCAATTTACCGAAGATACTTATGGAAACTCCGATACGGAGGTTATAACGATGCATTGGACATCTCCAGAAGGTATGAAAAATTTGGTAGATAGTTTACAATCAGGTTACACTTACGCACTATCAACTTTCACTGTACAACAAAAGGAATTCTTCAGAAAAGAAAGTAATGTTTTGGTTAAATTAAAGGGTAAGTTGATAGCAGCATTTCAATCAGATGTAAAATCTTTTGCAACTGATAAAGGAAATAGAGCGGCTAATTTATTCCGTTTCTCTTATCCTGATAATGAGAACAATCTTTGTAGAAATTGGGAAGAATGTAAAGAAAATAAAACTTCTTTATGGAACGAAATCATAGTTCAACCAATATCTATACTTGATTATAAAGTTGTAACCAAATATTAAATAAAAATAACTATGCTACTTAAAAAAGGAGATAACAACGAGAATGTAAAATTAATGCAGGAGAAATTAGGTATTTCACCTGCGGTAACTAATTTTGGACCAAAAACCGAAGCAGCTGTGAAAGAGTTTCAAGCAAAGCACGGACTTACTGCCGATGGTGTAGTTGGACCTAAAACTTGGGAAATGATTATGGGTCAAAGTGGTGTATCAATAGCACCAGTAGAACCTGCTCCAATAGCACCCGTTGGTGGATTGAAGTTGGATAAATTAAAAGGTCATATTCCTGATGCAGTAATCCAAATGATTCCTGATACTGCAGCTAAATTCCAAATCAACACTCCATTAAGATTGGCACACTTCTTAGCACAATGTGGACACGAAAGTGGTGGATTTAGAGCAACACAAGAAAACTTAAACTATTCAGCTAAAGGGTTGAATGGTATCTTTAAGAAATACTTTCCAACTGAAGCATCTGCAGCAGCTTATGCTAGAAACCCACAAAAGATTGCAAACAAAGTATATGGTGGTAGAATGGGTAATGGATTGGAAGCAAGTGGCGATGGCTACAAATTCAGAGGTAGAGGATATATTCAATTAACAGGTAAGGAAAACTACACTGCATTTGGTAAAGCAATTGGTGAAGATATATGTGCAAACCCTGATAAGGTAGCATCAACATACGCTTTATTATCAGCTGCGTGGTTCTTCTCTAAAAACGGATTACACAAAATGGCAGATGGTGGAGCAACTGATGCAGTTGTAACTTCAATTACTAAAAGAGTAAATGGTGGTACAATTGGATTAGCAGACCGTATCAAACACTTTAAAGAATATTATCATTTGTTAGCATAAAAAATTAAGGGAGAAGAAATTCTCCCTTTTTTATTTGGTTTTGTAACAAATTTTTCTTATATTTGTTAAAATAGACATAAATAAGAAATGAAAGAAAGAATTCAATTAATTTTAAATGTTACTTTAGTAACTTGTGTAGTGGGATTGGCATTATCATATGTCACCCAAATTGTTCCAATGTTTCCAAAACTAAATTTTTTAGAAGCAATAGGTGTATATTGTATTTGGACACCGATTCATAATTTATTAATGAGAAGAGATGAGGAATAGATTGGATAAAAAATATCAAGACTTATTAAATGATATTTTAGATAACGGAATCGAAAAGAGAGATAGAACGGGCACAGGTACTCTATCTGTTTTTGGTAGACAAATCCGTCATAAGATGAGTGAGGGATTTCCTTTACTTACTACAAAGAAGATGCATTGGAATTCTATTGTAACCGAACTCTTATGGTTTTTAAGAGGTGATACTAATATCAAATTCCTGTTGGATTATGATTGTCATATTTGGGATGGAGATGCTTATAAAAACTATTTAGAAGAAACACAACACGAAGCATCTTATACAAAAGAACAATTTATCAATTTAATTAAAACAGATAAAGATTGGGCAAATGTATGGGGAGATTTAGGACCAATATATGGTGCTCAATGGAGAAGTTGGGATTGGGATTTAAATCCAGAACCAATAGACCAAATCCAAAATCTAATCAACGAACTCAAAACAAATCCCGATAGCAGAAGATTGATGGTTAGTGCGTGGAATGTGGGTGCATTAGAATCAATGGTTTTACCACCTTGTCATTATGGATTTCAAGTTTATACAAGAGAGTTAGATGAAACCGAAAGAGTTATTCTAATGGATAAGAAATTAAATGTAACTGAAAATCTTCCCCAATATTATACTGAAGATGAAATGGTTAAACATAATATTCCCAAACGAGCAATCTCTTTAATGTGGAATCAAAGAAGTGTGGATACATTTTTGGGATTACCATTTAACATTGCTTCCTATGGGTTGTTATTGATGATGATTGCCGATGAAGTGAATATGGTATCTGATGAACTGATTGGTAATTTAGGAGATGTACATCTATACAAAAATCACATAGAGCAAGCAAAAGAACAAATCAGTAGAGAACCATTTACATTACCAAACGTACATGTTAGAGATGGAATAGAATCATTTATGCCAGGCGATATTATTTTAGATAATTATGTATCACATCCATCGATTAAAGCACCTTTAAGTAATTAAAAATGTTGATTCATATAACACCTGATGAATTAGAAGAGCAGTTTAGAAATAGTTGGAAAATGGGATTTATATCACAACCTTCTATTGATTATGCTGATAATGCAATTTGGGCAATATTTGAAGAAAAAAATGTGATTATATTCCGATTCAAAGATTACGGATTTATAAATGATAATAGGTATAATACTTACGATATATCAGCAGGTAGAGCTGGTATTACAATAAAAATAATTAAAAATGATATATCAACCAATAAGAATTGAAAAAACGTGGGGTTATGAGTTATGGATTCATAACGATTCACAATATTGCGGAAAGTTATTAGTTTTTACAAAAGCAGGAAATCACTTCTCAATGCACTACCATATGTTGAAAAACGAAACGTGGTATGTTCAGAGTGGAGAGTTTCAGTTTGACTGGATAGATACTGAAAATGGTAAAAGACATTTTACAACCTTAAAGCAAGGCGATTGTGTGTATATTGAAAAAGGATTCCCACATAAATTAATAGCATTAGATGATAACGCCACTATAATAGAAGTGAGTACGCAACACTTTGATTCGGATTCTTATAGAATTTATAGAAATACTTGGAATGATTTGGAAGGTTAGTTAAAAAAGATATATTTATAGATGTAAATTAGTAAATTAAATCAATCGGTTATGTATAAGTTAATGAAAAAAAACATAACCGATGGTCACACAAAACGTCTATTCCATAAGCTTTATTGAGAAGCTTAAAGAAACACTATTAAAAAGTGTTTTATACGCAGCAGTTGCGTTTGTAATTTTAGCATTTGCAACGCAAATGACTTTTGTAATTCTTACCGCATTAGGTAAAGATGAAATAATCCAAAAAGCAGTTTCCGCATTTAATCTAAAATTTGATGGTACATTCAAAAACCATCCTGGCAACGTTATGTACGATGCCGATGAGCATGTTTGGGTTGAATCAGTAACTAATAACGTTAAGATTGGAAAATTGGCTGGAAACAGGCAATTAGAATTCGGTGTTAAAAACGTATTAGAAGAATATTTGCAAGAAAAAGGATTAGATTTAACTCCATCTGCAGCAAACAAATTAAAAGTAGAAATCGTATATTTAGATGTTTTGACAACAAAGAAAAATATCTCTGTATTTCATAAAAACGAAGAAGAAGTTGTTATCAGAATGAAGGGTATCCTTTATAAAGATGGCAAAAAGGCTAAAGAGGTTATGGTTGAAGAATCTTCATCAGAAATCTCAATGTCAACTCTCATAGTAGATGAAGGTGGTAAGTTCAACCAAACATCTTTAAGTAACGCCTTAAAGAAAGCTTCGGAAAAACTTATAACCAAACTATTTGAGGGAAAATAAAATGAAAAAAATCTTATTTTTATTAGGGGTATTATTAGTATCCTTTTCGTCCTTTGGACAACTGACAGTAAATCAAACTGTATCACCTGCCGGTCCGTATAAAGTAGGAGATACTTTAAGTGTAAAATATACCGTAGCTAGAGGTGTTACTCTACCACGCTATTTTTGGGTGAGATACTCATTCAATAATAAAGCGTTGGCTATGGTGCCAAATAGTACTGTATTCTCACAAGGAACATCAGTTCAAACATTTTTTACAGGTTGGAATAACTACAAATTTACTCCGGCTGCAAATGTTGCTGATACACAATTGTACGCACAATATTTAGCTACACCTTGGGCATACGCAGTAAACAACGATTGGAACGTTGGGCAATTGACTGTTCAAAGAACTGATGCGGCAATCAATGGTGATATAGCAACTCAAAAGTTTGTATTGAAAGACCAAAACACTTATAATGATATTCATAAGTTAGATTTGGCATACGCTATCAATGATTCATCTGCATATATTTCACCAATTACTCGTAGTTCTACAAATATATCATTAACAGGTGTAAGTGGTAATACATCACAATTTAAAGTAAAAGTTCTATTCCCACAAGGATACACTATTACTGACCATAATGTTCAATTAATGAAATTGAAATCAGATGGTAGTGGGGATATTGATTGGACACAACAGCCTATTGCACAATTACCATTAGATGGTAGTGGTGAGGCTCTATTCACAACGCAAGTTAAGGTTGGTGATAGTGTTGGTGTGTTTGTATCACCTGCTTCATCAAAAGCATGGATGAATAACGTAATCACAGTATCAGATGCATATAAAGCATTTTTAGGACACTCACAAACTGATATTAGTGGAACTGCAAACTTCTTTACATATCCTAATTTGGAAAAGAAAGTGGGTAACATTACAAAGAACGATGCTGTATTTAATGAATCTGATTCTTATTATTCATTTGCTTATGTAATGGGACAGGATGTATCTACAAACGCATTTATACCAACAAATACGGCAACATCTTGGAGATGGTTTAGTGGTTTATTAAATCAGAATTGGTTAGATGGAAATATTAAAAATAAAGTATTAATTGATAGCCCAACCAAAGAGGTGTATGCAGTATTTGCATGGGGTGGGGATTTAAACTGGTCACACTCATCAGACCCTGCGGTAATTGCAAGTAGAATATCGGCTGGACAATACACAAATTCAGTAAACTCGATTCAAACTAATTCAACTAAATCAATAAGTAATGTTTCTATGAGTTATAAAACTGAAGCTATTGAAACTGCTAAATTAAGTGTAACATCTACGTTGGAAGGTGGTAAAGTTGTATTAACTACAAACTTAACAAAAGAAGGGTTGGCAGGTTTAGAAGTGGTAATGAATTATGATGAATCTAAATTAACATTAGATAATATTATATTTGATAGTGGTTCTACAATCACCAATTTCTCAACTAACAAAGATGGTAGATTAACATTTGGCTCTATTGACCAATTAAAAACTGCTAGAATTAAAGCCGGTACTCCATATAGATTAGTATTTACTCCTAAAGTAAATTTAACAAATACGGCAGGATTATTCTACTTTGTACTTTCGGATGCAGTAGATGGCGCCGGAAATAAGATAGACTTAATAATTGAATAATGAGAAGTATATTAGTTACATTATTTTTATTCATATCATTCTTAGGGTTCGGACAGAGTGTATCTGCTCCGGACTCTAAATCTTTTATACCATCCACAACTGCGCAAGATGGAAGTGGGTTTATATTAAGTGGGTTTAGTTCAACTGCTACTTTATTAACATCAATCAGTTTAATCAACCCATCAACGAATACTACATTCTATCTGAATACAACAACGGGATTAACCGCAGCAAGTGGATTTACTTTAAGTGGTAACAAAACTCGTTTGGTTGTAACGGGAACGATGGCGGATATTAATACCGCATTAGCATCTCTAAAAATAAATACAGGTTCAGTAGTAGGCAATGTTCAATTATCAGTAGCAGCAACTGTAAACCCTGTTGGTTATTTTTATAATGGAGTTAATGGACACTTTTATAGACCAATATCAAGTGGAGCAACCTATACAAACGCAAGAACATTATCATCTCAACAAACATTCAAAGGTCAGCAAGGATATTTGGTAACAATAACATCTGCTTCCGAAGATGCTTTTATATTTGCTAATGTTCCGCAAGCCAGTATTTGGTTTGCATTAACGGATGAAGTAGCAGAAGGTCAATGGAGGATTGATGCAGGCCCTGAAGCAGGAACTCTAATCAAAACATCAAACGGACAAACCGCCGGAAACATACAAGGTCAATACAATAACTGGGCAGGTGGTGAACCAAACAATAGTGGTAATGAAGATTATGCAGTAACTAAATGGGGTGGTGGAAACCAATGGAACGATTTACCCAATAATTTTAGTTGTGCTTATGTAGTTGAATTTGGAACTTGGACTAATCCTGATGATGCAACATTTACGGAATTTTATACTAATAGTGTAACTCACTCAAACGGAGAAGTATTGAGAGCATTATTCAATGTTGATTTTGGAACTAATGTGGATGAAACCAAATTTACAGCAAAAGGATACACATACACAAACAATACTTGGAATGTAGTAAACGGAACTGCAAGACAATTAAGTGGATTGGGTAAAGTTGATTTGACAAGTTTATTAGATACTAATAAAATTGCCGGAAATGGATATAGGGCACTAACATCCGCAGGACAAGTTGAATGGGCAATAATAAATCCATACGATGCTAATTTAGGTGGGCATCAATTATTAATAGACCAAAGAGAATTTGATGGTACGGGGGTATCACCAAATGATGTAACTTCAATTAAATTATTTGATATATACGATGGACCGGTTACCGTTAATAGTGTAAGTGGTTGGTGGAAAACATATGTAATGCCAGGTAATTTAACAACCAAAATAACTTCATCAACATTTCAAGCTCAATTAAGATTACAAGATGGTTGGTACGGAACGAGAGCTGAATTTACTTTCTCACCAATATTAGCATACAAACCACATGGAATGGAATTAACACATTCTAATCAAACGGAACTAAACACATTATATAATAGTATCGTTGGTGTATCGGATGTGTATTTAGCATTTAAGGAATTGGCAGATGGTGGTATATTTGGAAATCAAAGTGGTATGGGATTAACAAATGGTATTCAGTATTTGAATGCTGATGTGGATGGTAATGGTGTATTCAACGAATCGGATACATATAAACTATTACAACATCTTACAGGTGTTCAACCACTTTCACAATCTACGGCATTGACTTATTTGATGAAGTTGTATAATAAATCAGATTATGATTCTATAACACCATCAAATTGGACAACTAAATTTAATTCAACTCGTAATTTAATTCCATTCACATTAAGTGGATTGAATAACACATATAACATAAGTGTAACTTGGTTGGGTGATGTAAACCTTTCACATTCCGCACAACAAAGTGTAAGTGGTGTTAGTAGTAATTCGGTTAGAAGTATGAGTGTAGTGAGTAATTCGATTACAAATGAAGTAAATGTTATAATAATGAGTGAGATTGTAGGTAATAGTATTATAGTAACTTTATCAGTAGACCCACTACAACAAGAATTAGTTGGAACTCAATTTCAATTAAACTATGATAACACTAAATTAAAATTTGAAAAGGTGGAATTTACAACAAAAGGAAACCCTACAAATTTTGGAACTAATAAAGGTAATTATATCAATATAGGTTCTTTATTAACAAGCGGAGATGTATTGGATAAAACAACTGAATATAGAGTTATCTTTACATCAATAAATAACACAACGGATATATTAGGATTAACATCAATCTCAACAACTGATGCAGTTAATAAAGATGGAAAGCAATTAAAAGTAAAAGTAAAATAAAAAATTATGGAAGTTAAATTAGATTTTACAAATGATGAAATGAAGGATTACTTATTAAAAACTGGTAAATATAAAATTACATCAGTCAAATGTAAGATTTCTGATGGGTGGTTTAGTGTATCAGAAAGTAGTGTAGAAGTGGCATATCCAATAGGTGATACTGAAACGGAAGATTGGTTAATGAATATAGGAGTGCCTGCAATATATGTCTTTGACTTTTTGAGTATATCGGGTGTTTTTACCAAAGAGATTAAAACCAAATTATTAAACTTATAATGTAAGTGAAAAAACTAATAATCATATTATCCTTACTTTGTATAGGTTTTGTTTCAAACGCACAAACACCAGATACATTACAACTATCACCAAAAGAATTATTTGGTGAAAGTGATGATTGGAATGATGTGGGTATATTACAATCTTATATTGATTTTTCAAAAGATGTTCTTTCATCATCAAACCTTTCGGTTGGTATAATTGGAAAGCAGGTATCAACCACATTGAATTTAGGATATAGTAAATCATCTAAAAATGGTCAATGGGGACACTCATTTGCGGCATCAATAAATCCTATATGGAACTATTATGGTGTGGGATATGGTTTATCAAAAAATACTGAAAAGAGAACAACAACGATACAAACATTTTATTCAACCGATTTTGATTTCCAAAAAGATATTAACCTTTCATTCGTAGATGTGTTTAGAACTAAAAAGTTTGGAACATTTGGATATAGTTTAACCGCAGGTAAATCATTTTGGGGAGAATACGAAGGCCAATGGGAAGGTAAGTTCATTGTTGATGAAAATGGTAATTGGGTAAAAAACATATATCCAATGATGCCAAAATCATCTCAAGTAACTTACAAAGGTATGGTGATGTACACATATACACTTAAAACAAAGGTGGTTAATATCTCACCACAAATATTTGCTATGAGTGATATCTACAAAGTATTCAAAGATGGTACTGAATCGGATTTAGCATACTTTGATGATTTTAATTTGGACTTGTATTATGGTACATCTATGGATTGGAAAATAACTAAAAGATTTATATTAAACACTAATATCAGATATAACACAACTTGGGATAAATTAAGTGAATCGGTTGGATATAAAAAGAGTAACCCATTAATGTTTATGATAGGAACAAACTTTCAATTTTAAAATATGAAAAGGATATTATTTATATTTGTAATTTTAATGTGGGGATGTACCAAAATGGAAATAGAACCAACACCTCCACCTGCTGTACAAAAAATATTTAGTGTATCGGAAAGTAGTGTGGTTGATGGGCAATCTATTTACTTCGATTTACCATCAGCGGGGATATATACTTTAACTCTAATTGATAAAGAAACCGGACAAATTGTAAGTAGAGAAAGGTTTACTGGTAAAATGGGAGAAAATATAAAGAAGATTTATACGAAATCATTACAATATCGATATTTATACCTGTTATTGGAAGATGTTACTAAAACCGAAATTGGAAAAACAACAATAATAATTAATTAAAATGAAAAAAACAATATTAGTAGCATTAACAATTATCACTTTAAGTGGATGCGTAAAAGATGATTTTTACCCAACGCCAATTAATGAAATTAAGCCAGAATTGCAAATTAAAAGTGCAGTTGGTATTAAATTAGAATCAGCATTTGTAACAACGGAAGTTGCTATGAACGTTAAATTAGAAACGGCTCAAACTGTAACTGTTAAGATTTTTGATATTGCAAATAGAGTGGTATCAAAAGAATCGATGGTTGTAAAAGCTGGCGATAACGTACTTAAAGTATATACATCGGCATTACCATCATCAGCATATAGAATTGGACTATTTGATTCAAATGGTAATCAATTAGGAATTACGGATTTTAACAAAATGTAAATTAAAAAATAAACAATTATGTCAGAAGAATTAGAACAAAACAATGATGGTACTTGGTCAGGATTAAAAAAGACTATCATAGGTGTAGCAACAACCGCAGTAATGGGGTTAGGAACTTGGGGTGTAACTTTAATAACAGGTGGTGATAAAGAAGCCGCTCCGGTACAACAAGCAGCTCCAGTAATTAACATTACAAACTCAAACCAACAATCTCAATCAGCAGGTGGTACAACTAAAATTATCGAAAGAGAAAAAGTTGTAGAAAAGCCAGCAGCGGCACCAAAGCCAAAGAAAAAAGAAGGTGATGAGTTTAAAGAAGAAGCCCCTAAATGGTAATAAACTATGAGTAATCAACAACAACCGCCAAGCGGCTTTAAGGATTTATTAAACGCAATGATGAAACGTAGATGGTTCATCACTGCTATTGTATTGGGTGGCTTTATGGTCATCATTATGGGTATATTTGGTGCTATCATCGGAAATACCGCAATTAGTGGAGAATGGAAAGAACTTCTATTGTTATTGTTAGGAGCTTTCATTGGTTCTTATGGTAAAATCATTGACTATTGGTTTAGTGATACTGATAAGGATAAGATGTTAGTTCAAAAAATGGATGAAGAAGATGGTGTATCAATGGGAAGTGTTAATGATATTAAAGAAAGTAATAAACCCGTAACTCCACTTATTCCAGATGCATTTGTGCAAGCTGCAAAGAATGCACATGAAATCAATCTAATTGAGGCTAATAAACAAGAAGTAGAGATAAAATCAGAACCAAATAATCCTCAAACTACCGAATCCCCATTCAAATCACAACCAAGAACAGGCATTGAAGTAGATGAAGATGGTGATGGAACTATGGATGGTATCGATTTTGATGGTGATGGTAAAATAGATGTTTACTTTGCACATAGACAATGTGAACACATTTGGGGAGATTCAGATGGTGATGGTGATTTAGAATGTTTGAAATGTGGAAAGATAAAAGATGAAGATGCTGAAATGGCAGGATAAATTAGGTTACATAGTTAATAACAATTAAAACAAAAAACTATGGGATTCATTAAAGAATTATTTAAAGACAACAACGATATCAACGAAAAATCAGTAGTTGGTTTCTTATCATTCGCAATGATGGTAATTGCTTTATTCGTAGACCTTATTACAGGATGGATGGGTAAAGAATTATTGATTAACGAATATATTTTCAACGGATTTTTGGTAATCACATTAGGTTCTTTTGGTATCGCTTCGGTTGATAAATACATCAATAGAAAAGCGGAGCACGATAAGAACAAATTGGATGCTGAAGTTGAAGAAGAGGGATAAGTTTATAATATCATAATAATTTGTTAATACTAAAACGTATTAAAATAAAATAACGATTCATAATTATTGAGGAACTAACTTGATAATTTATGAATCGTTTTTTTTTATTATTGTTACTTTTGCCGAATATATTATTTTCGCAAGTAACAATCAAAGGTGTTACAAAATCCAAGTCGGAAACACTTTATTTCTCTCACATTTCTTTCAAAAACCAAAATGGTGATGTTTTCACAACATTATCTGATGTCGATGGAAAATACTCCATTGTATTAAAAGAAGGAAAATACCAAATCAAATCTACATTTGTTGGATATACTGAATATACAAATGAAGTAGTGTTTGATAAGGATACTGAATTCGATATTGTATTTCCTGATGATGCAAAACAACTATCCGAAGTTGTTGTAAGAAGTGTTTCTCAAAAGGTAACCGAAGCGGCAGTTGTAAGAACAATACGAAATAGTAATGTTGTATCCGATGGGTTATCAATTGATTTCATTAAAAAGACACCCGATAGAAATGTGGGTGATGCACTTAAAAGAGTAAGTGGTGTAACAATACAAAACGATAAGTTTGTATTAGTAAGAGGATTGGCAGATAGATACAATTCCGCACTACTAAATAAAACCCTACTACCATCAACCGAACCTGATAGGAGAGCATTCTCATTCGATATAATTCCAACATCACTAATTGATAACATCATAGTATCTAAATCAGCATCGGCAAATCAGCCAGGTGATTGGGCAGGTGGATTGGTACAAGTCTCAACAAAAGAAGTGTCCGATAACTTTTTTAATATCTCATTGGGAAGTGGTTGGGGTTCGGTTTCAACTTTTAGAGATTTTAAGTTAGTTCAAGCTACCGATTTCCCTTCCACATTCCCATCAACATACAAATATCGAATTAGTGGAAATGGTGATAAAAGAGCTTACACTAAACTATTTGGTAATCCATCAACCGAAGAATTACAATCCCTTCCAAACTTAAATGGAGGATTATCATTTGGATATACAAAGGGTAAATGGAATTCACTATTTAGTTCTACGATACGAAACTCATTCACAATAAATAACATTGATAGAAAAGATTACCAATCATCAACTGAATTGGCGTATGATTACAAAGATGTTTTATTTACCAAAAGATTTTCCACAAATGGTTTATTTAATCTGACTTATTTAGGTGAAAATAGATATAGCTGGAAAACATTAGTGAACTACCAAAAAGATGATACATACTTAACCCGTAATGGTGATAACTTTGATAATGTTCAGAATGTTTTATCTACCGCATCAAATCATATTAACAATGTTGTAATCAGTTCTCAATTGGATGGTAAGTTAGAAACATTAGATTTCAATGTAGGATACACATATACTTTCAGAGAACAACCTGATTATCGAATCAATCCAATTATAAAATCATTAGGAGTAAACGAGCCATACCAAACTGCATGGAGAGATACATATCGTTTTTGGAGTGTAATGGATGAGAACTCTTTTAATGGTAACATCAACAAACAATTTGGAGATATTAAAGTAGGAGGTGGATACCTTAAAAAAATTAGAGGATTTAATGCTAGAATATTCCGTAACCTATCAATTGATATGTTAGATGAGATTACAAACAATACGGATAAATACACAGCTGATTTTGATTTGGGTTCTCTTTACACAATGTATGATACTGAATTCGGAAAATGGAAATTAAACACCGGATTAAGAGGTGAGTATAATTTATTCGATGTATCAACCGCAGATTTTAGTGGACAGAAAGTAAATGTAGATAGAGAATATTTGGATATACTACCATCCTTAAACATTTCATACAACGAAGAAAAAACAAAGTATAGATTTTCATTAAGTAAAACATTAGCAAGACCAGAGTTTAGAGAAGTAGCTAATTTTGCGTATTATGATTTTGTAAGAAACGCACAAATTTTAGGAAACTCAAAGTTAGAAAAATCTGACATATATAATGTAGACCTTAAATATGAATGGTATCCAAAGGCAGGTGAGAACATTTCACTTTCTCTATTTGGTAAGAACTTTATTAAACCAATTGAACAAATCGTAGCAGATGGTTCAGTTCCATCAAACTTATTATTAACTTACACAAATCCTAATTCAGCTATCCTATATGGTGTTGAATTGGAAGTTCGTAAAAAGATAAATGATTGGTTTGATTTCTATACAAACGCTTCGGTAATGAATTCAGAAGTAGAAGTGAATGGTGTGAAAAGACAATTGCAGGGACAATCAAACTATGTGTTAAATAGTGGAGTAAACATTCACAAAAAGAAAAATACTATCAACATAACTTACAATAGAGTTGGAGATAGAATATCAGCAGTGGGATTTCAGGGTTACCCAAACATCTTTGAAAATAGTAGAGATGTATTGGATATAACTCTTTTACATAAACTTCCGAAAGGAGAAATAAA
>Ga0315903_10006743_pt1 | contig 14556 bp, 12 predicted proteins | sample LakEriMetagenome_7_FD_203524 | JGI IMG/M metagenome (GOLD analysis project Ga0315903, IMG submission 203524) | Freshwater fungal communities from buoy surface, Lake Erie, Ohio, United States - Buoy 2 MA119 | ecosystem: Environmental > Aquatic > Freshwater > Lake | place: USA: Lake Erie, Ohio...
AGTATGAGTTGAGCGAATTGAATAATGCCAAAGAAGCTTTGGATCACGCAAAACTTTGTGTTGAGGCTGATGCACAGAACGCCTGGTATCAGCAGTTGCTTGCGCAATCGTATGCCTCGCTTTCGAAGTACGATGCTGCTATCAAGGCCTTTCGCGAGGTGGTTAGATTGAGCCCAGATAATTATGAGATGCTTTATGAGTTGGCCAACGTTCAGTTGTATGCCAACAAACAGGAGGATGCAATCGCGACTTACGATTTATTGGAGAGCAAGACAGGCGTTTATGAGGAATTGAGCATACAGAAGCATATGCTGTATGAGCAATTGAAACAATATGAAAAGGCAGGCCTTGAACTCGAAAGACTAGCGGAGCAATATCCCGAAGAACCACGATACTGGGGCATGGCCGCTCAGTTTTATCAGCGTTATAACTTGAAGGATAAGGCAGCAGAGTCGCTCCAGAACATGGTAAAGGCCGATCCGAATAACGGGCAAGTCCACTGGCAACTGTCGGAGTATTATGCTACACAAGGCGATGAGCAGCGCTCTTACGACGAGCTGAAACTTGCATTTTCTACGAGCGATGTTCCCATTGATCAAAAAGTAATGGTGCTCATGCGTTACTACACGCTTACACAACAACGCCCTGATCGTTTGCCTGATGCTTATGCGTTGTTGGTATTGACCGAGCAGGCGCACCCCAATGAGGCTAAGGGTTTTGCCATGTACGGTGATTTTCTTGCGCGCGATGGCAAGCTAAGAGAAGCATTACAGAAATATAAACGTGCCGTTGAATTGGGCGCTTCCATGAGTCTAATCTGGAAGCAAGTGCTCGAGCTGGAAGCGGAGCTATCGGACTTTGAATCACTTTCTAAGGATGCACCAAAGGCGTTGGAGCTTTATCCGTTAGTGCCCGAGTTTTATTATTTCAACGGGCTCGCGCAGCAGCAACAAAAGAATCCGGCCAAGGCCGTAGACGCTTTCGTATTGGGCAAGGAGCTGGTAGTAGACAATCCGGTGCTGTTGAAGCGATTTTACGCTTCGTTGGGCGAGGCCTATAATTCTTTAAAGCAATATGACAAGTCGGATGCTGCTTTCGAAGAAGCCTTGCGCATTGATCCGGCGGATGTGTTCGTGATGAACAACTATGCATACTATCTGGCGTTGCGAAAAGTGAAGCTCGACAGCGCAGCCAATCTTTCTGCTCGTTCTAATGAGCTGCAGCCCGGCATGGCATCGTTTGAAGACACTTACGCCTACGTTTTATTTCGTCAAGGAAAACACGAAGAAGCATTGGTATGGATGAAGAAGGCGATGGCGCATGGCGAAGTTTCAGCCGATATGCATGAGCACATGGGCGACATTCTGATTCATTTAGGCAAAACTGACGAAGCAATAAACGAATGGAAGCAAGCGGCATCTAAAACCGGAGCAAGCGCTAAAGTGACTGAGAAAATCAATCAACGCCGATATATCGATTGAGAACGCACAACAGCATACCCCTCACTAATGTTCCTGGTAAGGACGCTCTGCTGCGCGTCCACCGTCTGATGAATCGGTCGGCTGTGTTGTTATTGATCGCGACGCTCACCTTGGTACTCTCTGCCTGTAAATCTTCCGAACGAGTTGCGAAAGAAAGGGCAGTCAAGAACCGAACTGCAGGTTTTGTTCTGAAGCGATATAATGAGTCGCGTTTCGATTATGATTGGTTGGGCATGAAGGTGGATGCCGAATTCGGAACAGTTGAAGAGTCAAGCGGATTTAAAGCCACCATTCGTATGCGCAAGGATAGTTTGATATGGGTTTCTATTACGCCTGCGCTAGGGATTGAAATGATCAGGGTGATGATTACTCCCGACAGTTTGAAGTATCTCTCCAAAATTCCGGACAACAAATTTTTTTATCTCGGCACATTTGAGGACGTAAATAAACTCGTGGGTACTTCTTTCGATTTTGAAATGCTGCAGCAGTTATTAGTTGGCAATGCAATTGGATTGGAAAAGGACGAGAAGCGATTTCGAAGTGAGGTGGATGGCGATGATTATCTGCTCATCTCCAAGTACCGCCGCAAGGTGCGCCGCGTGGTAGGAGTCGACGATCGCAAACTGGAGAGCGACACGATTCTCGTTAACCCTGATGATCCGCGTTACCAGCGCACCATGCGTAAGAACGAAGACTCTGAAGATTTGATCGTGTCGCGCTATTGGTTTGAAGCCGCACAGTTTCGATTAATCAAATCGGTATTCAACGACTTGTTACGCCAGAGAACTTTGGAGGTGTCCTATTCCGATTTCCAAGCTGATGGCGAGCAATTTTACCCGGCGAAATGTCGTTTAACGATTTCGAGTCCAATGGTGAAACAGGTGCTGAATTATGAAATAACCAAGTTGTCATCAGGAAAGTCGTATGAGTTTCCATTTGATATACCGGATGATTACGTGAGAAGAGATTCATTGTAAGAACCTATGGAAAAGCAATTACAACGTTCGAATGCACTGTGGCTAACCATTGCCATGGTTGTGTTTTTCCTGCTTGCTGTGCCGGTATGGCAGGGAGTAGCTCAATCGAAGAAGGACTTGCAGAAACAGCGTGACGACATCAACAATAAGATTGAGCAAACCAAGAAGATGATTCGCGACTCTGAGCGACAGCAGAAGTCGACTATACGCCAGGTGCAGCTCTTGAATGAACAGCTTGCCTTTCGCGAACAGTTGATTGGTAATCTCAACAACGATATCCATACAATAGACGGAGAAATCAAGCGAAAGAATCATTACATAGGCGAAATGGAAAGCCAAGTAAATCAGATGAAGCAGGAGTATGGCCGTATGATTTATAACGCGTTTCGCCAGCGCACGAGCTACGACAAGCTCATGTACATTTTTGCCTCTGCTGATTTCCACCAGGCATACAAGCGATTGAAGATGACTCAGCGCTATGCTGATGCGCGCAAGAAGCAAGCCTTTACCATTCTCGGTAAGCAAGAAGAGATTAAGTCGAGTGTAGATGAATTGGAGCGTGACAAGTCGAGTAAGGCGCAATTGGCTGATGCCAAGGAGCGTGAGCGACGCGAAGTAGAGGCCGATAAAACCGAGCAGCAGCAGCGCTTGCAGTCATTGAAAAAGGAAGAGTCAACACTTCGTAAACAGCAAGACAAACAGAAGGCCGATCGTGATAAGCTGACGGCGCGCATTCAGTCGGTTATTGCCGAAGAAATCCGGAAGGAAAACGAGAAGAAGATGGCCGAGGAAAAGAAGGCTGCAGCGGCATTGGCGACGAAGGAGGCGGCGAAGAAAACGGCAACATCATCGGCAAAAACAGGGTCTACAACAACTGCAAAAACAACGACTGCAGCGCCGGCTGCCGAGACAGCTAAGAAGACCACAGTCATAGCGCTCGCGCCTGAAACAGTTTTGTTGAATAAAGATTTTGAGAAAAATAAGGGTGCGTTGCCTTGGCCTGTGAGTGCGGGTGTAATCACATCGCACTTTGGAAAGCACGCGCATCCGTCGTTGGCGCAGGTCACGGTCAACAATAATGGGGTCGATTTTACAACCGACAAAAACGCCTCAGCATTGGCTGTTTTTAGTGGAAAGGTTACATCCATCTTCAGCATACCAGGCGCCGGTCAAAATGTAATCGTTACCCATGGCTCATATAAGACCGTCTACTCAGGGTTGGAAACCGTTTCGGTGAAGATTGGCGATAGCGTTACTGCTAAGCAGAAATTGGGCACGGTGATGTATGACGGGGAGGATTACACACTTCACTTTGAAGTTTGGAAGGTAGGTGCAGAAGCAGGCGCGGCGCAGAATCCGGAATTGTGGATTAAGAAACGTTAAGCGGTATTGATAGTTTGGTTGATTTCAGCATGAAGTTATGCGAAATTTGCATCTATGGAAACCACGAAGAAAATACCAACGTCTTTATATGCTGAAATGACGCCCAATCCGGCGGCTATGAAATTTGTAGCCGATCGCGCGCTTATCACAGGCGGCTTACAAGTCGAGTACAGAAGCAAGACAGAGGCAAAGGGATCGTCTGCGCTTGCAGAGGAGTTGTTCAACTTCCCATTTGTAACCAGTGTTTTTATAAGCAGTAACTATGTCACTGTATTGAAGGATGAATCGCTGGGCTGGGAAATGATTGTGCAGCAATTACGTGAGTATATCCGTGAGTGGCTTATGGAACATGAAGTTGCGGTAAGCGCAGTTCCTGCTGAGTTGGTCAATCGCACCCGCGATACCGCGGAAGGGAAAGGAGATGAATCTTCGAAAAAGGAATTACTTGATTATAGCGGATTTGAGCCTACTGAATATGACGACGAGATTCGATTCTTGCTTCATGAGTATGTTCGACCTGCGGTAGAGAGTGATGGTGGTGCTATCGATTTTATGGCTTATCGCGACAAGAAAGTCTATGTGCAATTGAAAGGTTCTTGCAGCGGGTGTCCTTCGTCGACAGCAACGCTCAAAGGCGGAATCGAGAATTTGCTCAAGGCCAAAATGCCTGATATAGTTGAGGAAGTGGTAGCAGAGGCAGTATGAGTTATTCCTGTCGCCTGGTATTGATCCACGGTTTTACTGAGCGCCCTTCAATGTGGGATGAGTTGGTTTCGGAGTTACACGATTCTGCTATTGCAATTTCAACCCCATCGTTGCCCGGCCATGGTGATCACGCGGATCTGTCCGTTGATCGCACGGCTGTTGCTTATTGCAACGCCATCATCAATCAAATTCCCGACGATGGTCTGCCTTGGATAGTAATTGGTCATTCCATGGGTGGATACCTTGCTTCCAGTCTGGTGCAGATGGTTGGCGAGCGTATAGCGGCGCTGGGATTTTTTCATTCCAAAGCCGGCGCCGATGATGAGCGAAAGATTGAAGATAGAAGAAGAGCAATTGAAGCAGCCGCGCAGAACAGGGAACTGTATTTGTCTACGATGTTGCGCAACACGATGTCTGACAGCAATGCCGATTTATTACGTCATCCATTGCAAAAAATGATTGATACTGCGAAGCAGGATATTACGGTTGACTGTATAAGGGCCTCACACGAAGTAATGATTGAACGTCCGGATAATATTGGTTTTTTGAAGCATGCGCATTTCCCCGTTTTCTACTTTGCAGGTTCGGAGGATAAATCCATTCCGCTTAATCAGTTGCGTGAGGAATGGGAAAAACTGCCTGCGTCGCGTATAACAATCGTTGAAAATACCGGGCATATGGGTCACATAGAAGCGAAGGCGGAGGCGCTTCAATGGCTAAAGGATGTCTGCTCCGAAGTAAGGGTGGGCATTGATTAGCCGCGCAATTTTTCGCGGATTTGTTGCATGAACTTCGATGGGAAAACGAAGTTGTTAAGAGCGTCGTTATTGGTATGTAAAATTTCCGTCTTATTGCCTCGCCAGGACAATTCACCCTGATAAATGAAGTTGATATGGTCGCCGGTTTCAAGCACGGAATTCATATCGTGACTGATGACCACGGTTGTGCTGTTGAATTCGTAGGTGATTTCACGAATGAGGTTGTCGATGACAATGGCTGTTTGTGGATCGAGACCCGAGTTGGGTTCATCGCAAAATAGATAGCGCGGATTCAAGGCGATTGCACGAGCAATACCGGTTCTTTTTTGCATACCACCGGAAAGTTCGCTGGGGTAGAGGTGATTCTTTCCTTCGAGGTTCACGCGTTTCAGGCAAATATTCACGCGATCGAGCATTTCACTTTTACTCATAGAGCTGAACATTTGAAGAGGAAAGAGAATATTCTCTTCCACGGTTAGCGAGCTGAAGAGTGCGCTGCCTTGAAAGAGCATGCCCATTTCCTGGCGTATGTCTTTACGGTCCCATCGGTCGAGGACGGTGAAGTTGCGTTTGTCAAAAAAGATCTCCCCCTGGTCAACCTCCATAAGACCCACGATGCATTTGGTGAGAACCGATTTTCCTGAGCCACTGCGACCAATGATGAAGTTCACTTTGCCGGGGTAGAATTCTGTCGTGATATTTTTCAAGACAGCATTGCCCGCAAAGCTTTTTGATATGTTCTTCACTTCAATCATAGCAGCAACAATTGAGTGAGAATGTAATTGGCAATCAGAATGAGGACCATGCTGTAAACCACTGCGCGTGTGCTGCTGGCGCCCACCTCGCGAGGCCCGCCGTGTGTGTAATAGCCGTGGTATGAACTAACACTTGTAATGATAAACGAGAAGAATACAGTTTTGATGAGTGAATAACTCACTTGCCATAGTTCAAAGGAATACTGCAGTCCGTATTCGAAGTCGTTTAGCGATGTAACTCCGGCTGTATAGCCCACGAATGCCCCGGCCGAAATTCCAATAAACATGGAAAGAATTACCATGAAGGGGAATATGAAAAGGGCCGCAACTATTTTCGGTAGAATCAAGTAACTCGCCGAATTGATACCCATAATTTCCATAGCGTCAATCTGCTCGGTAATGCGCATAGTTCCGATTTCAGAGGCGATGTTGCCACCTACTTTTCCTGAAAGAATCAGACAGACAATCGTGGAAGAGAATTCCAGAATCATCGTTTGACGAGTGGTGAAACCAATGGTCCAGCGTGGTATCCATCCACTGTCGATGTTGGAGGCTGTTTGTAGCGTTACGACCGCCCCCATAAATAGAGACAAGAGGGCTACAATACCCAAGGATTGGAGTCCGATTTTATCAATCTCCTGCACAATCAGCTTGGGGTAAACTCTGCGTTTCTCCGGTTTAGTGAATGTGTTCACCATCAGAAGAAAATACTTACCTATGTTGTAATAAACCGTCGACATGGCATTCAAACGTAAACCAAAGAGTTGGATTTAAAAGGAGAATTCTTGCAGGCTTTGCACAACGTCACGTGAATGAAATCGAGCCTGTTTTTATTTAACCGCGGAGCCGCGAAGGGAACTTCGGAGAGATAGATCAGCGCAACAAACCTCTGTTACTCTTCTCTTGTTATTTCTTGGCGTCTCTGCGGTTAAAAGACGATCGCGACCTGCGAAGCTCACGCAGGTATGGCACCAGTGGTGAAGCAAAGAGCCAAAGAGGATAGAAAAGGCGGCTGCTCCACGAACCCGGTGCGGGCCATCCGGATAGGCTGAACAAACTGAACTTAAGGAGAAAAATGCAAGCAGTTATTCCCGCAAACCATCCGATTAGGGGCCAGCGAAAGTCTTTTTCAGCAAGGAAAACCATGTAAGCCAGAAGCGGAGTGGCCGCCCATACCCAACCTACGAGGCCAATGATGAGCAATGTGATGTGAGGCCAATTGTCTGACATGTTCTCCTGTATATTCGCAGATAAAGACGCTAATCTATGACAGGTAAATTGAAATTCGGATTCATACTCGTATGCGGCATACTCGTAATGACGGCTTGTGCAACAAACAAGAAACGTCGTTGTAATTCATGTCCGAAGTGGGAAGACCGCATAGAGTGGACTTCACAAAAGGCGCAACATGAAGAACAGCACGAATCTGGAAGCCGCCCTTAAGTCGTTTTTACCGGAAGAAGCGCTTACTCTCGCCTGCGACAAGTTGCGCGAGTATCCGCATCATCTGGTTATCACGGAGCCACGCTCTACTAAGCTGGGAGACTTCACCGCCGATCCTCGCGGAGGTCGTCATGTTCTTACTGTAAATGGTAATCTGAACAAATATGCTTTCCTTATTACCCTTATGCACGAGCTTGCTCACCTGGTAACGTACGTCAATCATCGCGACAAGGTGAAGCCGCATGGTGCTGAGTGGAAGGGGTATTTCAAGCAAACACTAGGTCCATTTTTACGCCGCAATGTTTTTCCGGACGATGTTGCAAAGGCCATTGCGTCTTATTTGTCGAACCCGGCCGCCAGCACGTGTGCCGATATTCATTTGTCCAAAACGTTGGCTCGCTATGACAAGAAAAGCCATCCGGATATTCAATTACTGGATGACATTCCGCATAATGCTCGTTTTATCTACGGTCGTGAGCATCGAGTTTTCATAAAGGGAGAAAGGCTGCGCACGCGCTACCGTTGTTTCGAAGAATCGACCAAGCATGAGTATTTGTTCAGCCCATTGGTAAAGATCCGGCACGTTAAGTAAAAACAAAAAAGCCACCCGAACTTAATCAGATGGCTCTCTCGAATATACTTGATGTAATTTAGTTCCGCTGTAACTTGAGGGTTTTTGTTTTCCCGTCTTCTCCTACGATACGAACCATATAGATACCCCGTTTCAGGTTCTCTACCGGAATTTCAACAAATTGACAAGGTTCTGCAGAGTGTTGGTGCGTTTGAGTGAAAATAGCCTTACCTGTAAGATCCATTACACTGATTGTAAAAGCGTCCAACATAGGTTCGTCGAATACGAGTTCTATGCGTCCGTCCACACCGGTAATCCGTGCTGAAGAGATAGGATGCTGCATGCCACTCTGTGCGCTGGCAGTAGAGCCGGCTATCAGAATTAAACATACAAGCAACGTAAAAAATCTCTTCATTCGTTTGAATTATAGTTCTGTTCTACGCGAGAACAATCGCAAAGATACACTCAAAGGAATGTTTATCAACAATAAATGGCTAATAATTCCAAATAAATCAAAATTGGAGACGGAGCTGAATGTGCACATCGGACTTTATCCGCTCGGTTGGATCGGCCGTATCTGCAGTAATGATGCGTGTTTGATTGTACAAGAAGGCCCCATATCGCACCCAGAGGTCAACACCGCGGGCCACATCCCATTTTACCATGCCATAGACCCGTGAGCCACGGCCCGTGTAGGGAAGAATGCTGAATGCATACAGTACATCGTTTTCGTAGGCGTAAATGCGTGCGTTCCAGTCGGGGCAGTCCATAATGGCATAACGCAATGTGAAGGTCGCTCGTGAGCCGAGTCGCTTGTAGTTCACGTCCTGGTAAATGACAAACCCTCGACTTTTTTCTTGTTCCTTGGTGAATAGCGACCACTCCGCTCTTGAGCGAAGTTGCACGTTGGGGTGAACCTGATACGAACCGTTGATACGCCAATTCTCTTGAAGAGTAGCTGCCGGAGCGGTAATAATTGCTCCTTCGAGTGAGGAGTTAAGGACGTTTTCTCTGCGGCGATAGCGCAGATATATTTCATTCTTCTTGTCTGGCTTGTAGTTGAGCTGCGCCAAATAGTCGGTTGCAACACTCGGCCCGTCTACCCGATAGCGCAGCCAGGGATAACGAACTAGATCGGCATATGCCGTAAGAGTAATTTTGCTCGAGAGGTTCGCTTGAACACCGGTATATAGTCCGCGCTCATTGGCAGCGGTGAGGCTGTTTTCGCCGAAAACATTTGCCTTTGTATTTTGAAAATCCTTTCCGAAATAGCGCCACACTGCACTGAATGTAAGATTTGGATGCAAGGCAGCAACCAACCCGTTTATCATGGAGAAGCCACCGTTGGCGCTTCGTGCAGCTTCTCCGAAGAAATTAGCATTGCCGAGCACCGCTTGGTAATCGGCGCCAAAGACTGTGTTTTGAGAACCGGAAAATCGATACATCGAATAGAGGTCGGTATTCGGTAACAGTTGCGCATTAATTTGTGTTCGCAGCGCTGTTAATCCAACTGAAAACAACCGATGTGTATACTTTGCATTGCCCCCATACACTTGCTCACGCACCAGATTTTTATTTGCAATTTCGCTTTCTGTGCGATGCAGGCCGCCTAGGGGTAGGCTCGACACAATGAATTCGTCGTCGGTCAGCACGCTATCGGCCGATTCGTCGGCATTGCCATCGATGCGTTTATCGCTGAAAAATGCGGTGAGTTCCACATCTTTTTTCCCGATTGTAATGCCGGCACCCCGAAAGAAACTGGCTTCCTGAACGCTCGAGTAGGGACGTAGTCCAATACCATTGCGCTTCACATTCGAAATAAAGGGTGACTTCCCAAAGGCCAGTCCGTTCCAGCACGTGAGGCCCTGACCAAAGAGTGCCTGAAAGTCGCCTACCACAAGATGTTTCAGCCAGGTTTGGCCGCTATACATGGCGTGTGCGCTGTAAAAGTCAGGTCCTTTTTCCAGTGATTCACCGGCGTCTTTTTCCAGGGTAAATCCTGCTCGAAAACTTTTTTTGTAGTTGAGTCGATAACGTGAGTAAACATAATTGGGCGAGCCGGCATAGTCGGGCACTCCCGTTTCGGGGTCGGGCGAGAAGCCTTCGTCTAATTGCAGGTTTCGCTTGTAACGAATAAACAGATCGTGTGTGGCTTCCCGCCAAAACTCTGACATACTAAAGTTTTGAAGGCTAAGCACAGGCTCAACTGTGGTGAACCAAATGAGAATGCGAATAGTAGGTAGGTCAAAATCTTCGACGGCCTGCAATTCATAGATACTCCTCAGATCGCCAAAGCGGGCAATGTGTTTTTGCAGATTGGCAATTTGAATATCGGTGAGCAGGTGCAGCTCTCTCAATTCCTCGACATTGGCGGCATTCAGATTGAGGGGGTGCTCGAAGTAATAGGCCAGATCTTCGAAGAGGTTAGTGTAATCAAGCTCCTGACCTTCATCGAGCGAGTTCGCAATTTCTTCGATTCTTTGCTCAATGACCGAGGTTTTCAATTCATCGATTTGGGCATTCACATGGAAAGTTCCCGCTAGTATCAGCAGTAAAGCAGACACGCTTAAACGGAAAACTCTATGAAATGCCATCGGAATCATTTTTCTGTTACACCTGAATAAGTGAAAGAGATATGAGGATTGAAGCCTAATACAGGATGATAAGCAGCAGCCATGTCGAACTGCCATTCGCTTAGCTTCCATCCGAAACCAAAAGTGAATTGGCGTGGCGCGGAGGCAAATCCGCCTCGCAAGGCTATGGATTCAGAAATGCGATACTCAATACCTGTTCTCACAGCGGCATCGAATTGCGTGTCTTTGTAGACTTCACCGGTGAGCAAAACCTGTTTGGACAAGCGATAGGTTCCACCCATTCGAAAGACCGCCGGGATTCGTTCATCGAGGTAGTCGGAAAGTTTTGCTCGGTTGGGATTGCTGATATGGGCAGCCAATGTCAGTTTAGAGTTGAGGCGGTAGAGGAATCCCCCTTCGGCGCTAACAGCCATCGCTCGCCCATAATTTTCACCCAGCCGCACCGTGTAGTAGTTTAATTGGATACCCACGTCAAGTTTTTCGCCCAGTCCCATAGCATACGCTAGCCCACCTTTCGAAGAAGCGAATTCAGAATACCCGAAACTGTGGTAGCTGCCGGCGAAGACACCTTTGCCAAATCGGGCTGCAACGAATAAGCCTTTATCGCTCAGCGTATTCAGTCCGAAACGATTTTCGTAATAGACTCCGGCATCGATCGATTGCACGGAGGCAAGTCCTGCCTGATTGTGAAACACGCTCCAGCCGTCGTTCAGAGCAACAAAGGCTCCGGCCATACCGGTTGAGCGACCACCGGCATTGTCGTTGAACTGGGCCAAAAGAGCCGACGTAAGCAAAACGGAGAAGAGCAGTGAAATTAGGCGTGGCATCATCGCGGCCAAGATAAGGGATTGCCACAAAAGCCAATTGGCATATGCGGGTAAAAAAAATTCCGGCATAAGCCGGAATTTTTCGTTGTGCGGGCGGAGGGACTCGAACCCCCATGCCTCGCGGCACCAGATCCTAAGTCTGGCGCGTCTGCCAATTTCGCCACGCCCGCAAGCAAGGCGGCGCGAATATACGCACACTGATTGAATCTCAAACGGCAATTTTGCATTACGTGCGAATGGGTTTCGTGCCTTAGCTTTGCGCCCCCGCAAAAGCGGCGATAAATCACCTACAAATCGTTCAACATGAATATTGAAAGAAAAGACATCGACACTCTCAATGCCGAGTTGCATATTCACATTGCCCCGGCTGATTACACGGAACGCGTCGACAACGCCATAAAGAAGTACCGCAAGACCATGCAGATGCCGGGTTTCCGCCCGGGGCACGTGCCCATGTCGCTCGTAAAACAGCGTTATGGCAAGAGCATTCTTGCTGAAGAAATTAATCAGGTGATTCAAGATAACCTGTACAAGTTTTTGTCTGAAAACAAGATAGAAGTGTTGGGAAGCCCTATCCCATCGGCAGATAATTCAGAGGTTGGTAATTGGGACAATCCCGGCGATTTCAAGTTTACCTATCAGTTAGGTTTGGCTCCTGCCATTGATGTGGATTTGAATTCATCACTCACCTTCGACTACTACAAAGTGGATATAAACGACGAGCTTATCAACCGTCAGGTAAAAGATTTAGCACGTCGTTACGGTAAGATGTCAGATCCGGACACAAGCGAGAGCGAAGACATGTTGATGGCTGAGTTAAATGAACTTGGTGAAGATGGAGCGATCAAAGAAGGTGGTATCTCGAATAAGTCTACCGTGTCAATAGAGTTTGTAAAGGACTCATCAACGAAGGCTTCTCTGGTTGGCCTCACTGTGGGAAGTGTTGTGGAAATTAATCCCCACCACTTGACAGAAAATCATGAGGACTTGGCTAAAATGTTGGGCATCACTCATCACGATGTGCACCATTTGGCATCGAAGTTCCAATTGAAGGTGAATGAAATTAAGCGCATTGAACCGCATGCCATCGATCAGGAATTGTTTGATAAACTGTATGGCCCGGGTGAAGTGAACGCCGAAGAGGTTATGCGCGATAAGGTGAAAGCAGATTTGGAACAGATGTTTTCTCGCGATTCAGATTTTCTGTTCAAGCGCGAGTTCGCTAAGAAGATTACGGAGAGCATCGACCCACAATTGCCCGATTCTTTTTTGAAGCGCTACATACAGCTCACCAATGAAAAGCCTGTAACCGTTGAAATGGTGGAGCATGATTATCCATTCTACGCTGCTCAATTACGTTGGGAATTAATCGAAGGTAAAATCATTCGCAAGTATGAATTGCGTGTTAGCCCTGAAGACGCCATGACGCATGTGAAGCAAGTGCTTGCTTCGCGCTATGCGCAATATGGTTTGCCTATGGAAGATGAAATGCTTACCGAGTTTGCGAAGCAGACCTTAGCGAAAAAGGAAGAGGCCAAGAACGTGTATGATTTCCTTTATGAAGAAAAGATGATTGCAGTGGTGAAGGAAAAGTGTAACCTGAATGAGATATCAATAGGGTATGAAGACTTCATACACAAAGTGCAGCACGGTTAATTATCCGATTATAAAGCCATGAAAAAACCCCCGAATAGTCGGGGGTTTTTTGTTGAGTGATTTTTATTGAATTAATCTCAACAACTCACGAGTTGTTGAGATAATTACATCTTCTATCGCTGCACCATGAATCGTTTCACCGAACGCTGGCCATTGTTACTAACCATGAGCAGGTAGGTTCCAGCTGCGAGGTTTTGTGTGTCATAGGCTTGGTGTTGCATGCCTTCCTGCAGATCTTGTGACTTCTTTTCGATTACACGACCCTGAAGATCAAGAACGCTGATTTCAACGGTGCCACTTTCAGCAAGAAGATAGTCTATGTATAGAGCATCTGTTACCGGATTCGGGTAGATGTTTACAGCTGAAATGGCTTCTACTGAATTATTGATAATGGATGCATTTGCTTCTTCTTCGCGGGCAGCAACAACGCAACCGGTGATAACCACATCGTCGATATATAGAGCGTCATCGTCATCGGAAGCATCAGCGCGGAAACGTACGCGAGTTGTGCTCGTGAATGGACCCGGGATAACCACGTTAACGCTGTAGACTGTATTGTTTGCGAATCCCGTTCCGGCGACATAAGTCGCGCGTGTCGTGTAGCTTGTTCCGCCATTGGTTGAAAGCTGTACCCAGAAATCTTCGCCGTTTTCGAAACTTACGGTTCTGAATTTAAAGCTAACCGTAATTTCATTGTAGTTAGCTAAGTTGATATTGGTTGTAGACATTACAGATGAGCTGGTATTGTCGCGCAGACGAATCGCCCATGTACCACTTGGTGATGTTGTACCGCTGATACGAGCGCAGTCCGTACCTCCATCTGTCCAGATACCGAGACCTGCCTCAAAGTTGTTGGAGTTAACCGTTGTTACGGTGCAAGGCGTAACGCATGGAGCACAAGAACCACCGCAGTCGATGCCAGTTTCGTTTCCGTTTTGAATACCGTCCGTGCAGGTTGGAGCAGGCGTGCTACCAACGCAGAACTGGGTTGCTTGGCTTGTAGTAAATGTACCACCCGATACCAATGTGCCTGAAGGCCCGATAAGGCGGTAGCTTCCATTTCCATACGTACAGCACATTCCATCGCCATAGGTATCTGTAAATGTGAGTGTGTAGCAATCATTTCCTAAACATATCGGAACATTGAGTGTTGAATTTGCTGTTTGACCACTGTATGGACCTCCGGACGCCACGATTGCGTTGGCGCTATTGCGAATGTTCCAGGCTGTTTCCGCAGGGTAGTTGTCGAAGATAATTGCCAGAGTGAGGCTTGTGCCATTGCATGGGCATGGGGCGCATGAACCACCGCAATCGATACCGGTTTCAGTTCCGTTTTGAACACCATCGTTACACGTTGGTGCCGGGCCTGCAGTGCCGCAGCCATTGGAGGTTAAGAGGGAAGCTCT
>Ga0315903_10006745_pt1 | contig 14554 bp, 26 predicted proteins | sample LakEriMetagenome_7_FD_203524 | JGI IMG/M metagenome (GOLD analysis project Ga0315903, IMG submission 203524) | Freshwater fungal communities from buoy surface, Lake Erie, Ohio, United States - Buoy 2 MA119 | ecosystem: Environmental > Aquatic > Freshwater > Lake | place: USA: Lake Erie, Ohio...
CATACTGCGGGCGCGAGATCCACGAGACGATCGTTCTTCGGATTCTTATCTCCGCCTCGGCACTCGCAAAAGTCCACGATCCATACGACAAGCGATCGCCCCGTTCGCTCGGACGTAACGATGACGCGATACTTATTCCGCCACTCGTGCGCCACCTCGTCCCGAAGATCCGGGCCCGCTGCGCCGTAGAACTCGATCCCTGCGCGGGAATACCACGTCGTCTCCCCGTTGCGTTCCGCGTCGAAATGCGTCGCGATGCCGTGAAGCGTAGGGTTCGGGAGGATCGGCTCGGGCGTAGGTTCAGGCTTTATCGAATCGCGATCCTCGAAGATCGACGGGAGAGGGAATACCTGCTCCGAGATCGGGCGAACGAAGGCGACGATCACGGACGCCCCGATGACGAATACGAGCCACGCGATCGCGGATCGGATAATCATCGTCTCTCGTAATCCTCGCGAATAATCGCCTTCTCGAGATCCTCTACGGCTCGAATCAGGTCGATCGCGAGCCCGATCCCGTCCGCGTATCCCGCGACGTATTGAGGCGTATCCTTAAGGGCCGCGGTCGCCGAGATCTTCGCCTGACTTAGCGCGAGGATGATCTCCTCGCGGGAGACCCGCTCAGTCTTAGGCGTCTTCCGAAGTCGCATCTTCCGTCCGATGGTTGTAGTAGGAGAGAAAGTCCTGAAGGTCGAAGACGATCAGACTCGTACGCTTGACGCCCATCCCCGGTTTATTCCCGACGACGACCGCCTTAAGCTCATCCCCGCGGACGGAGAGTGATCGGAGCGCGTTATCGAGACGAGTCGGGAAGAATCCGTTCCCGCACTTCGCTTGGATCGCTAACCATCCGGGGACTTCGACGTCGGTCTTCCCGCCGAACTGCCCGACCCTGCGCGCGCCATTCCCGAAGGCGGCGACGATCTCACGCTCGAAGGCGTTCCCCGAGTTGCGCGCCCTCTTCCCGCGAACGGACTTCTCTTTATTCTCCTCCGTGATCGCGAGATCCTTCATCCGCGCCATTACTTCAGTCCGACACAGTTCCGATGACGCCACGTCATCCCCGATCGCCTCTTCCCTGAATCGAAGGAGATCCACTTCACGCGATACGCGTCTTTAAGCGCAGGGATAGGAGATGAGCACCCGCCGCAGGGCGAGACGATGAACCTCGGCTCCTTCCGAGGCCCTGCGTTCTTCTTCGCTTTAACTCCTGCCATATGCCGATCCTACCCGATGATCCGATATCGGCGGAACTCTCGGAACCCGCTGACGAGATCGAGCCCCGTATCCGAAGGCTCGAGAAACCCGAGCCCGATCGCATACTGCGCGAGGCGTTCGTTCTCTGCGTAATCCTTGAGATAGATCTCATCCTCCGCCATCTCCTCGTCGGGGAAATCAACGGAGAGCTTCGCGAGCTGCTCCCCCGTCTTCGCGTCCACCGCGACGAGCGCGGTATGCCCGGACGAATACTGCCCGACCTCGAGCGCGACCGTGATCGCGGCCCCGCCGCCCGTCATCCTAAACTCTCCGATTCGTTCCACGTTCACTCCTTTCGGCCTTCGCCGTATCGCATCCCGCGCATTCCCACGCGATCACTTCTCCCTCGTGACCTCCGAAGAACGGACCGCCGAGGTATACGACCCGCATCTGAACTCCGCAGAGCCCGCAAACCCGCGGAGGGTCGAGATACATTCTTCCGAACGTCTCGCATTCCCCGCCGGGGCGGCGGCAGACTCGGCACTTAATAAGGCGAATCCCTTTCATTCGTTTACCTTGAGCCCTCTCGCGGCTCCGCCTTGCCGCTCGATCTTTCCCTCGGCGATGAGCTCGAGGATGGCACGTTGCGCCGTAGAGTGCCCGACCCCGAGGGCCGCGGCGATCTCACGAACCGTCGGAGGGTAGCCGTTCGCGACGACGTGCCCTCGGATGATCTGAAGGACCTCGTCCCGCCGCGTCATTAACGGACCTCCATTCTCATATCCTTCGTCCATTCCCCGTCCCGAAGGGCGAGAAGGATGACGGAATAGTTCACGAGGTCGAGGATGCTATCCCGGAGGACCGCCTCCCGCTCCACCCCGAGCTCGTCAATGAGGATCCGTCCCCCGACGACCTCGCCGTTAATCTGCGCCTTCGCCCGCTCGACTTTATTCGTGAGCTGCTCAAGGACTCCCCACGTCCCCGCCTCAAGGATATTCTTCGGGCCGTATCGGCGTTGTCTTTCGCAGAGAATCGCGAACGCTTCGCGGTAGTAGGGCTCCATCCGAGCCTCGAAACTCTTTACCTCTTCCGTCATAGACCCTCCTTCTTTTGTATAAATATCTTCTCTCATCTCTAATCTCTCATCTCTCATCTCTAATCTCCTCCGTCCTCTGAGACAAAAAAGGGACGGAGTAAATCGTCCCGTGGACGCAAAAGGGACGCGGCGACTAACTCCTGAAGCGGTCGGAGCTGCGAGAGATCGACGTCCCGCATATCGCGAAACGAGGCTCCTCCTCCGCCCATCGTTGAGCCCTTCGGGATGAGGACGCTCCTCTCTCGGAACTCCGCATCGCCCATCCATCCCACGACCCACGCCTCCTCGTACCTGAAGAACGGACCCTCCGCCTTCGGGTAAAGAGAGACGAAGACGAACGCCGAGGGATGTTGAAACTCGAGGTTCGCCACGGCGACTCCTGCCTGATAGTGCGACTCCGGACGAACGCTCCGAGGCTTCGTCTTTACCTCGATCTCCCCGATCGTCCTCTCCCGATAATCGAACTCGTAGGCTCCGACGTGCTCAAGAAGACTCCCGCCGAGGCGGGCCCACGCCCTCTCGAACGCGGCCTCCCCGAACGCCCCTGCGACCTCCGCCTCCTTCCCGAGGTAGCTCGTCGTCTCCCCCGGATAGAGGAGTTCCCTCGCCCGCTGACGGATCTCCGAATCAATGGGCACGAGATAACCGAACCCGCTCATCCGTTCACCTCCCGAAGGAGATCGCCAATCGCCGCAGGTTTACCGCCGCGAATCGTGGACCCCTTTACGATCTCGATCGCCTTTCGCTCCCGATACCGCGCCGCTCGTTCAGGTTTCGTCGGGTCGATCTGATACTTCTTCCATCGTGCGACGTGGATCGCGCCCTCGGGATCGACGGCGAGGAGGCCCGTATCGACGAGCTCCTGAACCGCCTCCGCCACCGAAGGCGAGACGACCGCCTTTAGATGCGAGATTGATTCGAAGTAACCCGGACGATCGGACTCCTTCGCCGCGAGGATGACTGCGACGAACGCCCACCGAACGCCGTCCGATGAGAGGGTCGCGACCTTCGCATCTCTCACCATCCCGACGTCGAACTTCGCCCACGGTCGCCCCTTCATCGCTGATCCTCCTCGACGCGACGGAGTTCCAAAAGAACCTCGGCGCGCTGATCTTCATAGTTCGCCCCGCCGTAAATCGCGGCGAGACGCTTTAGATGCGCGAGATAGCACGATCGGCAAATCGGGCGCGTGGATTGTGAAGGCTTGAGATAGTGCGCCTCCTTTCGGCACTCCGCGCACTTCTTCTCGCCCGTCATCGTCGGGCCTCCTGCGCGACTTCCCACGCCTTCGAAGGCTTCTCATCGCACCATCCGCGAGGATAGTTATCGTCCTTCGCTCCGCAGGACCAGAAGGCGTAAGCCTTCCCCGCCTTCGACGTGCCCTCCTTAAACGCCCAATCTCGCGAGTGAACCGGGCATCGCCCCGCTGCGAGCTGCGCGCCCGTAGCTGCGACGGGGTTATCCGTGAGGACGACCGTCTCGATCGCTGACTCCTGCGCGGAGAAGATCTCCGTCGCAGCTCGTGCGATCTGAGCGTCCGCCGCGCCTCTCTTGGCGAGGACCTCGTCCGCCGAGGCGACCTTCTTCGACGGAAGTCCCGCTGCTACGAGGGCTCGTCCGATCGCCGAAGTCTCGGCGTTCTCGAGCTCCGCGCCGCGCGTATACGGCGTCGTCCCCGGAATCGTGAGGGCCGAGTGCCCTACGCCCGCGGGGAGAACGTCGTCCGCCTTTCGGAAGACCTCCGCCTTCACCGTGACGCGCTTCTCCGACTGCTCCACGATCGACGTCACGATTCGCGCGGTCGGATTCTTCTCGTAGAACTCCCGAAGTCGATCCGCGACCTCGACGTACCCTGAAAGATCGAACCCTGCCATTACTCCTCCTCCTTCTCGTCGGAGGCGATGAGCCTCCCGACGCTACAACCTTCGAACCCGACGAGCGGATTCGGTTTTCGCCATTCGCACGATCCGCAGAACGAGGTCGTAAACGCGACCTCCTCCACGGATTCGCGCCCGACGACGGACCTCGTCGCCGCGAGATACTGCTCGGCGAGGAGGAGATGCTCCCCCGTCGCCTTCCCCGTAATGAGCTGATACGTCGGACGCTTCGTCCGTACGTACGTCAGATACCCGATCCCCGGAAGTTCGCCCGCCGAGTAGCGGCTCCATAGATACGAGTAGAAGGCCATCTCTGCCGAGCGAAGATCCTTCACGGACTTCGATCGCGCGGACGCCTTGAGATCGAGGATCATCGTCGCGCCCTCTTCGCCCTTCCACTTTCGGAAGATGAAGTCGGGCGTCCCGATAAGTCCTTCCACCTTGAGAGACTCGCCGTCGAGCCCCTGAAGGTAGACGTCTCGGAACGTCACGAGATCGGGCTCGAGTACGTCGTAGACGAAGATCTTTATCGCCGCTCGGAGCTGCGCCTCGAAGATCTCCCAATCAATCCCCGTCGTCTGCCGAGCCTGAACTGCCGTCATCGCTTCATCGACGACGTCGGACTCGTCCCACGTGCGCCCCGCACGCAGGGCCTCGGCGATGATGAGGAGAGCCTCGTCGAGCCCGCTCCCGAACGCGACGCGCTCCGGGGCGATGAACGGGAGGCGTGACCCGTCCTCGAGTCGGATCTTCTCGGAGAACCATCCCTTCCGCCCGCATAGCGCGGTCGAGGTAACGAGACTCTTCGAGATCCCGACCCGCTTCGGGTCGATCGCCTTCGAGATGCTCACGAGATCACCGCCGTTACGATTGACGAGACGACGATCCCGCCGAACGAGATGATGAGCATCCATAGCCTCCACGTCTCGCGGTCCTCGCCCCCGATCAGACTCCCCCGACTGAGCGGGCGATAATCCGTAAACGTCTTCGGTTCGTTTCTTCGATCGAGCTTCACTTTCCGCCTCCTGACTTTCTATCCTTCTTCGCCCACCCGTCGCCCTTAAAGACGACGGAGGTTCGCGGGATCTCCCGCTCCATCCAATACCCGCACTCGCAGAGGATTAAACGGTCGTCCGTAATGGACTGCGCCACCTCCCGAGTCTTCGCGCACTTCGCGCACCGGTAATCGTAAAGAGGACTCATTCGCCCTCCTGCGTTGGAGCCTCGGGAGCGGCGTAACCCGCCGCCGCTCCCGAGACATACTTCGCGTCCACGGCGACGATTCGCCGTCCGATCCATTCCGCCACGCTCGAAACGATCCCGTTTCCCGCGCACCGGTAACGATGAGAATCCAACCCGAGGGGTAGGAGTTCGTCCTCCTCGCCCCTCTCTCCGATGATCGCGTGAGTCGTTCGGACGTCGCCTACGTCGAACCCGTTGAGGGTATTCGCGACCTCCCCCTCTACCCACGTCTCGGAGTCTTCAGGGTTGCGAGCTCGTGCCGCCTTTCGGTACACCGCGGGAGCCCCCGACGAATGCGCGAAGGACTGCGCGACGTCCTCCGTAACCTGAGCGTTCGAACCGAAACGAGAAGGGAAAGAAAGCGTCCCATTCTTAGCCGCCTCTATGAGCGTCATAGAACGATGACTCGTATCGCCGGGCCATAACGCCGAGAGGCTATTCGCCGTCTCGACTTCGTTTAGCGTGAAACTCCCGCCCTTCTCATCGACGCGAGTTTGATAGGCGACGAGATAGCCCGACTCGCCGATATCTTGATTGGAAACTCCTACTTTCCAATCTCGAGCTTGGAGCGCGCGATGCGTTGTCGCCCCGAAGGTTTCCACTCCTTCGCGATCGTCCACCCGTCGGGCCAACCCATTAGACGCTCGCACTCCGTCGGAGTTAGGCGTCGGATCGATGATGAGGACGTCACCGCCGTCGCCCCGCTCGCCTCTTTTAGAGAGGCTCGCCCGTACTGATCCGACGACTCCTCGTTCGTACCCTCCGCGATCTCCTGAAGCGTCTCCCGAAGTCGATCGGGGAGTTTCTTCCCTCGCCTCTCGGCTCGCCTCAATATGCCCGCACAGGCCCTCGCACTCAAGGAGAACCTCGGCGGCGCGCTCGGCTCCAAAACCTCCGAAAGCTTCGTCTCGTGCGGCGACGATGAAGACTCGCCTCCGACGCTGCGGAACTCCGAAGAATCGGGCGTCCAAAGTTCGCCACGAGAGGCCATACCCGAGCGCGACCATCTCACGGATGAGTCTCCCGAAGTCGCGGCCCCCGTTGGAACTGAAGAGCCCCGGGACGTTTTCCAACACAACCCACCGAGGGAGTCTTCGCTCCACAAGGTCGAGATAGGTAAAGGCGAGGGACGATCGGGTCCCGTCTTCGAACCCTCTTCGCTTACCTGCGACGCTGAGATCTTGGCAGGGGAACCCGCCGCTCCATACTTCCGCATCCGGAATCTCCTCTCCGTTTAGTTTCGTGATATCCCCGAGGTTCGGAACTCCGGGGAACCTCTCCGCGAGTACGGCGGAGGCGTAGGGATCAATCTCTGAGAGGCTCACCGTCGCGATCCCTGCGCGATGAAACCCGAGGTCGAGCCCGCCGACCCCTGAGAAAAAGCTCGCGTGACGTAGCGTCATCCGTTCACCTCCACGAAATACTCCGCCCCCGGGCGATGCTGCGGGAGAAAGTACGAGTGACAAGGAGCGCGCAGGGTATCGCCGAACCCGAACCCCTTTCGGAGGTTGTCGTACTCCTTCGCCCACGCCTCGCCCGATACGGGCTCAGGGAGTCGGACGACGAGATGGAATCGCTCCTCTTCGGGCGTATGCGAGAACGTCGAGTAGGCGATGAACTCGCGATCCGCGAGGGCCGCCTTCGCCGTCGCGTATGCCGTCCCGCCGTCTACGTCAAAGACGAGCGCGTTCACCTGCGCGACCGCCGCGTTCTTCCGCGTCCCTCCGGGGACGAGCGTCACGGGCGACCATAGAGGAGCGCGCTCCTTATCCGTATTCTCGCGATGATCCGAGAGGACCTTTACGAGCTCATCCCACGTCCCGATCTTCCGATCGGGCGTCGTCCCGAAGAGGGACGGATACGTTACGGCGATCATCGCATCGCTCCGATCGCGAGGATGCCGATCATCGCGGCGATAAAGAGGAGGACGGCTGCGACCTCCCCGAGTAGCGTCAGAGCCTTAAACACTTTCGACCTCCTTCGTCTTCGTGCCTTCGCGCTCCCACTCGTAGCAGGGGCGCATCTTTCCCGATTCGATCGCCGCGCGATGAGGGCCGCAGACTGAGCACTCGCCCACCTGATCGCCGTCGTCGGGCGCGCTGAACTTCTTCTCCTCGTTCATTGAGGGACCTCCATCTTTACCGCTACTCCGGAGAACGATGCGTCGCACGCATCGCACCACGGGAACTTCAGGAGCGCGAGATCCGCGCCGCTCACTTCGTCCACCCTGAACCCGCGGAGTTCGCCGAGGATATCGGCGACCATCTGCTTCACGCAATCCGCGCAGAGAAGATGGCGGACGCTACCTGCGCGGACGAGATATGCCTTCATTAGCGCACCTCCCCGCGGACGATCCAATCGCCCGAGCCTTCGTCAAGGTCCGCGACTGCGCCGCATTGATCGCACCTGCGAATCATCTTCGCGGGAAACTCATCCTCGAAGATCTGCGTCGGATGCGGAGTGCCGCATACGCAATAGAGATCCTCGTGATCCACGCCGTCCCAATAGAACGCCTTCTTAAGTTCGGCGGTCATCGTGCCACCTCCGCCGCGATCATCGTCGCGGGAAGGACTTCGGATAGGCGCGCCCACGACTCGTAGGCGTTCTCCTTGACTGAGAGATCCCTCGTGAGTGATCCGTGAGTCTCGCAGAACCCCATAATCACCCATCGTCGGCGTCCTTCTTGACTGAGCCATACGATCGGAGCATCGCATTCCGTCTTAGGTACGGCGCGCGTTCCCCATCGTGCGGAGCACTTCCCAACGCCCGCGATGATCTCTTTCTGCGCCTGAGTGACTCCCGTAAAGTGCTTCGCGTTAAACTTCAGATTCGCCTTCATCGTGCCGCCTCAACGGAAGCGATATACGCTTCGTTCTTGGCGATCTTCGCCTTATAGTCTGCGATCATTTTCTTATAGATGGCGCGAATATCCGCGTTCGGACGCTCCATCTTTCGCTTGTAGTTATCGGGAGTGTGATGGAACGGAACGCTTCGAACTGACTTCCGATCCCACGGATTCGCCTCATCCCATACGAGGTAATCTTCCCAAGACTTAACCATCTCGCCGGCGAACTTAAGATCCGCCTTTAGTTCCGCGATTCGCTTCTCGTTCATAGCTCCTCCTCTTTTTTCTCGGGGTAGGTCCCCGATCTGCCCCTATGGTACACCCGTACCGCCCCCGCGTCTACCCCGTTCCTGATATTCACGATGAATACTCTTAATCCACCCATCCGCCCTGAGCGTGGACGGAGAGCCCTCGTAGAATCGCCGTAGGATGCCCTACGCGCCCCGTAGAGGGGCGATAATGCGGGAATAAGGGCGGAATACCCCCGAAACGCCCTACGGGGCGCAGGGAGGGAAAGTAGGGCCGCCGCACCGGGGAGGCTCCGATGCGGCGGCGGACCCTTAGTTTACGGGTTCGACTCCCCGAGACGGATCAGGTACTCCGCAGAGATCCCCGAGCGGGACTGAAAGAGTAACCATTGAGCGGGATCTCCTGACGCGGATAGCCACTCCTGCGCGTACGTATTCGAGGACTCTATAGAGCCCGCCGCCCACGCCGTAAGTTTCCCGTCCGCCGCGACGAGGCGCGACGGCGTATGCCAATGCCCGAACGCGGCATAGTTAAAATCCGTAACGCTTAAGTTCCACCCGCCGAGCTTCTTATTCAGGGAGTAGAACGGGAATCCCATTGACGCTTTCAGTTGATCGCCGTGAAAGAGAAACCACTTCTTCGTCACGCCCTCCACCGTGACGGGGACGACCTCGTTCCAATGCCTTTCGCCTTCCGTGAACGTCTCCTTAAACGTGATCCGTTTCTCGTCTCGGACGAGCATCGCCGCGGTTTTATATGCGATCGCGTCCGCGTTCGATTCGGGCCGCGACGTTCCCCATCGCCCGATCCTTCCGTGATTACCGATGACTCCGAAGACTCTCACCGTCTCGAAGTGAGACGCGAGCGATCGCAGGAGTCCCGCGAGCATCTCTGCCGTCGAGAAGATCTGCCCGTAGAGTCCTGAGTCGATGAGATGCGCCTGACCCGGGAAGATATCCTCGCCCTCGACGAGATCTCCTAAGAGAAAGACGTTCACCTCGCGGACGGGATGGTCCGTGCGCTGAATCTCGACGAGCTGCTCGACCTTCTTCGCGAGGAGAGAGACGCGCGATGCGGCGACCTCCGTTGAATAGTCGGGCGTTACTTTCCCCACCTGCCAATCTGCGACGAGAAGGATCGCCTTCTCTTCGCCCTTCTTTCTTTTATCTGCCTTCGGCGCGGGGACGGGTTTAATCGTCATAGACGCCGCGGCATCCCTTGCCGCCCGGTAGACGGCCTCCGTGTATTCATCCTCCGATCGTCGGATCTTCTCGAGTTGGCGGAGGACGCGAACGTGCGCCGCCTTAAGTTCTTCATACGCGACGAGCTGACTCGCCGCCTCGATCTCCTGCGCGATCGCCTTCTCGATCTTCGTCATCCTCCGACCCTCCCGCAGAGACACTCGCGGCGACGATGCCGATCGAGCGATGCCCGATGAATATCGACCCCATATGCCGATGAGATCGCGAGAGAGAGCGCGATCGCGGGCGTACGATTCGGCCCGAGATCTTCGATCGCCTTCTTTAGGGCGACGAGTTCACCATCCGGGACGTCCGCATAGAGCGCGGCGACTGAGCATCGCGAGCCTTTCCGCGTTGGCGGAATCTTCTTAAGTTCTTCTTCGAACTTCGTCATATAGCCTCCCCTTACTTCGCTCGACGGCTACGTCGAGTCTGCGCGGAGTCTACTATGCGAAGAGGTTAGCGTCTACTTAGATGCGATCTCGAGTCGGAGGACTGCCGCCTCGACGGCGTTCTCGAGCTGCTCAATATCGAGGGAGATCCCACGCTTCAGGGCCTCCGCCTGAACGAGTGCGACTGCCGCGTCCTTCTTCACCTGACCTTCTTCGGAGGCGAGCGTCTTCTCAACAGAGGCGACGACGGTCGCCGCGATCTTCTCGATCATCGCGTACGCCTCGGCGTTCATCCGGGCGGAGAGATACCCCGCGACCTGACGCCCGAGGTAGGCGATGCCGCCGATCGCGACGGGGATTAGGGCGACGATCGCCGCGTTCACGATATCGCTGACGAGTGAGTTCATAGTCTCTCCTTACTTCTTAACGATGAGGGTACGAGCCTTCGGCGCGTCTCCCTTCGATGATGCGATCGATCGTACCTGAGCCTCCGTAACTGAAACGGCGTAGATCTCCGTCCCCTCGCCGCTCATCGTCGGGTCCGCGAACTGCCACCCGATCTCGGGGTCGTAGGCGAAGGCGACCATATGGCCGTAGCCGTTCGCGGCGGGATTCTTCTTCACGAGGCGACGATGCCACCTGCTCATCTTGACGCCGTCGTAATAGGGCGAGAGCCCGTTCGAGACGTTCACGATCAGGGCCGCGCCCTTCTTTCCCGCTGCGATCGCGTCATCCCACGAGGAGGGGTATCGCCCGTCCGCGCCGAGGACCTTCACCGTCTTAAGGAGCTGAGGGAGATTCGACCCGTTATCCGAGACGCCCTGAGCGTCTACCTGACCCGTCGCCCGCTCCTTCGCGGCGATGCCTTCGCGCGCCGTGATCGTCTTCCCGAGAACCCACGAGGCCGCCGCCGCTGCGGAGGATGGCCCGCAATCGTCCCAGACGCCCATCCTGCGAGCCTCGCGATCAACGGCGAGTTGAGAGCGGATCTCGAGTTTCCGCATTACTTACCCTGCGAGACGAACCACGCCGTTACGCCGCCGAGCCCTGAGACGCCGAGGAGTGCGACGACGAACTTCGCGAGGCGATATGCTCCGCGCGTTTCTGCGAGCTCGAGCTTAATCATCCCGAGGTCCTTCTCGATGCGCTCGAGGCGGAAAAGGATCTCGTCGTTACTCGATCGGCGCGTCGTCATTCGTCGTCTCCTCTACGATCTCTTCGATGATCTCCTCGTCCTCGCCCTCGACGATCTCGGGCTCCGGCGGAGGAGGTGGAGGGAGAAATCCCTCGTCGGGAGTATAGGTTCCGCCGATCCATACGAAGACACTCTCATCCCCGACCTCTACGACTGACGTCGTGCCGAAAAGGATGGCATAGTCGCGCTCGAACTGCGAGACCTGAGCACGAGATAAGGATCCCGAGATGACCTGTCTCGTGATGCCCTCGGGAGTAACGAATACATATCTCATATATAAAACCTACCCCACGTAAGAAATAATCACGACGCCGTCCGCCCCGTCCCCTGCGCTCCCCGCGGAAACGAAACGATAAGAACTCGTTTGAGTTGAGACGACTCGAATCGCCGCACCGCCACCGCCGCCACCGCCGCCCCCGCTATTACTCGCCGCATTACCGCCTGATCCCGCTTCTACCGTTACGGTTCCATTCGTTCCGGTCGTGCCAAGAGCTACCGCGGCTGCGCTTGCGCCCGCGCCGCCTCCCGCGCCGTTACCTGTCGCGTTAGTAATCGATCCGAGCGTAATCGATGACGCGCCGCTCGAGTCGCTATACGTCGCTCGAACACCAACCGCCGCCGCCCCTCCTCCGATGAATCCGATCGCCGCGGTAGATGCCGCCGCCGCTTGACTCGACCCACCTGACGTGATCGCCGTACTCCCATTCGCACCGTCCGCGGGCGTAGTCGTGAGAGGGTACGTGGCGAAAGTAAACGGCGCGGTACTCACGAGAGGCGTCGAGCTGAGGCCGCTCCCTCCTCCTCCTGTTCCGCCTGTATATGCCTCCGCCCCATAGATGGAGTGAGTCGCCGCCCCTGCTGTCCCTCCGCGTCCGGGGGCGCGGATATTACTATTCGAAGCGGCACCCGTTCCGCCGAAACCTCCGCCACCTCCGTTTGACGTAATGAGCGTCCCGAAGCTACTCGCCCCTCCCGCTCCGCCGTTTCCTCCTGTTGATTCACTCGCCACTCCCGCCGTTCCGAATCCCTTTAAATAGGACGCGCCCGCGGTTCCACCCGATCCACCCGCACCGATGCCGATTGAGTAGCTCGAATCCTCGAGATATAGATTCTCTACATAGACCCACCCGCCGCCGCCGCCCCCGCCGCCCCCGACACCTTGCGCCGTTCCCTGTAACGCTGTTCCGTATCCCATACCGCCGCCACCGCCGCCTCCTCCTGCGCCGACGACTAAAACTGCCGAAAGATAATCAACTCCCGCCGGTTTATTCCACGTGCCGCTTGACGTGAAGGTTTCCGTAACGAGAAACGAGCCACCGCCGCCCGCCGCAGGAGTGCTCGTCTGAAGAAGGAGACTCTTAATCGTTGCCTTCGCCGAACCCGTCACCGTCCCGAGGGCCGTCATCGTGAACGTAAGATCGACATACGCGGCGGAAGAGCTGATCGCCGATCCTCCCGCGGTCGTCGTCCCGGCGATACTCGTCCACGTCGTTACGTCCGTGACGGTTCCGATCGCGTGAGTCGAGAGGCTATTCCCCGCCTCCGAAAAGTATTCGGCGGAAAGGACAAGGTTCCATTGTGCCGCGGTTCCGCCCGCGGTTCCACTCTTACTGAGAACGGAGAGGGCCCTCTGCCGAAGGGCGAGGTTATCGTCATTCAGGAGAAACGATCGCGTCGTCATTGAGATCGCGGCGTCCGTAATCGACGTCCCGAGACTGAGCTCCACGCCCCACGTGGACGTCGCATCGTCGAAGACTGCGATCGCCGATCCGTCGCCTTCGGTCCCGTTCGTGACGGTCCAATACGGAAGAGGGTTATCGTTATCAACGATCGGGAGCGTAGGATCGGGCGGCGTAAGGTTAAAGTTCGCGTTCGCGATGCCGAAGAGAGCCTGAGCGCGAGCGGCGACTCCGAGCGGCGAAGATCCGAACGTCGTATCCGAGGAGACGATCGAGTTCGCCTGATCGTCAAGGATGCCCGCGCTCGTCGTCGCGATGAAGTTCTGATCTGATCCGATGCGGCTCGTCACGAGATCCCTCCCTTCTTAATGGCGTCCACGAGGTTATTTGGACTCCTGCGATTAAACGTTACGCGGATAACCTGAACATACGACCCGGGCTCGAGGCTCCAATCCACCGTCTCGACCCTGAAGAGGCCCGAGAGCGATAGCGGAACGCACTCGATATGAACGAACTGCCCCGGCTCCCACTTCGTCTGAAGGGCGAAGGTCGCGGTTCCCGTCTGATAATAGCCCGCCGAGAACCCGAGGTTATTATGCGCCGCCGTCCCCGCTCCGCGTAGCGTAAAGGTCCCCGTGAGGAGCGGTTTATGCCGTTCGATAAAGTATGACTTCGCCGCGCGCGTGACCTGAGTCGCGGGCGATGCCGCCGCCGTCGGGAACTCCACGACTCCGTCGAAGACGGGCGCGCCTGAGCGATTCGTAAACCCGACCTCCGTATACTTAATGACCTTCCGCGTCGTAGCTCCCGTCGTTGAGCTGAGCCCGAAGAGGGCCTGTTTCGTCGTCTGATGATCGTATGAGACCTCGAGAGAGTAGGGCGCGATCGATGCCGCCGCCGTCGTCGTATCTGGCGTCCCCGGAGATGAGGTCGTGATCCGATACGGTGCGGTCGCATACGCGGGCTGATTCGCGGTATTCACGAGGCGATACTGAAGAGCGCGGTTCGTCAGATTGATAAAGTATCGCCTCTCTTTAGAATCCTGACCGCCGTAGAGCTCGACGATCGAGTCGAGAACGCTTCGAAGCGTCCCGCCCGGGATTGAGAGGCCCGCGTCCGATGAGGCCGCGACGGAGCTTGAGATCCCCGAGGTCGTCGTCGTCGAGACGAGACGCTGAACGGGATACTCGCGGCGTTTATATGAGTTGACCGTTGAGAGAACTTTCCGAACGGCGTCGCCTTCGTTTTCTCCACCGACGATCGGGATCGTCGTCTGAGTCTGCGATCCGATCGGCGTAATCGTCGGGATGCCGCGAATCTCTCCCGCACCCGTCCACGTCTGCGCGTTCGTGAGGGCGGAACTGAGCGTAAGTTCGAGAACCGTCGTAGAGATCTTGACGACGTTCGATCCCGTGAAGACGGCGTTGATCTGCGCGGTCGCCTTATCGGATGATCCGACGGCATCTCTGATCTGAACCGTATCGCCCGACGAGAGGCCGTGGAACGCGGTCCCGGATAGATTCACGCGAACTTTATTAAGAA
>Ga0315903_10006746_pt1 | contig 14551 bp, 9 predicted proteins | sample LakEriMetagenome_7_FD_203524 | JGI IMG/M metagenome (GOLD analysis project Ga0315903, IMG submission 203524) | Freshwater fungal communities from buoy surface, Lake Erie, Ohio, United States - Buoy 2 MA119 | ecosystem: Environmental > Aquatic > Freshwater > Lake | place: USA: Lake Erie, Ohio...
TGGGGTAATGGTAATATTTCCTGCAGTATTATTGTAGATAACCACAGACTGGCCAGCAGAAAAAATTCCGCTAGGTACAGTAACTCCTGCGCCAGATGACACACAGGTGCCATGATCTGCTAATACCAGCGGGTAGCTAAGAGCTTGTGCCGCTACTGGTACTAATCTCACTTCGCCTTTGCTATCGCTGATTGTGCTGCTGCTACTAATAGCCGCTGAATTTACTGTGCCAGTGAATGTAGGACTAGAGAACATTGTAGTCTTACTTTCATTAGTTACATTACCTAATCCAACGTCCGAGGCTGTTACAGTATCCCAAGCAGGAGCAGCACCGTTAGTGCCATCACCCGTCATACGTAAAAACTTTTTAGTGGTAGTTGTATTAGGTGACAACAATGTAGTAGTATCTGTATTACTTTGATACGGAACACTACCTAACAGTGTACTATTATTTCCGCCTGCTATGTTAGTTACAGGTGGAATATCAGCTGCTAATAAAGCTCTAAAACTAGCTGTACCGGCTGTTCCACTTGGAGCAGCATAAACATAATTTGCTGTTTGCGATCCGCTTAATCCAGCAGCAGTTCCTGAAGTGTTTTGATTTAATGTTGGTATATCGCCTGCTACAATTGCTCTCCAAGACGCAGTAGCAGCCGGTCCTGTTGCTGGGCCAGCGTAAAAATAGTTAGCAACTTGACTACCACTTAGTCCTGAAGCAGTACCTGTGGTATTTTGATTTAGTGTCGGAATATCACCTGCTGCTATAGTATCCCATGCTGGTGCCGCACCATTAGTTCCATCACCAGTCATACGTAAGAATTTTTTAGTAATTGTAGTGTTTGGTGATAATAGTGTAGTAGTATCTGTATTACTTTGGTAAGGCATACTACCTAACAGTGTACTTGAATTTCCTCCTACTAAACTACTAGCTGTAGTAGCAGTTCCTGCACTAGTAGCACTACCTGCTGTGGTTGCTGTTCCAGCGTTGCCATCGATACTCACACCTGTTAGTGTTTGAGCACCAGATATTCTGTCAAGTCCAATAGCAGTAGTTCCTATATAAACTGTTGAATTAGTCAAAACACTGCTAGGAATCGTGCCGGATAGATTGGAAGCAGATAACCCTCCGCTAAAACTACCTGCTGTAAGCACATTTGTAGACGGATTATAACTGATATCCGAATCAGCATAAACTACTTGATTACCCGAAGTACCGGCAGTAAAAATCAAATATCTACTAGTATTTGTAGAATCTGGGTTAGCTGATACATTACCCGCTGCAGCGCCAGCATCTATAGTAATAGTATCACTTCCTGCGTCAGCTGTGAATACAATATTAATACCTGCTTGTAACGTAAGTGTATCACCCACTTGTTCAGCAGAAACTGTAGTGCCACCTATGGTAACGTTTCTAAAAGCATCATTTACGGCAACCGGTTGTAGAGGCATAATCAGTCCTTATTGTTGTATTTATTAAGACTCTTTTATCGGCTAAATACACAAAAGAGAGTATTTCTATGGCCATAAACATTTACGAACCAATGAGATTTAGTAGTCAAGGAATCGACGACCTTGCTACCCAACCGTCCTTAACCGTAACGAACGGTAGAATTACAGTCGATACTATAGAACCAAAAAAAGAAATAATCTTTGCTGCTAATAATTTAAGTGAAGTAGAGGGCAAAGGAATCAAATGGAGTGACGGAAGAAAAACTAAAAATTTCATTTTCAAAAATGGAATGATTGGTAGCGATTTATCTATCAACTTATCCGAAGATAAAGACTTTCAAATTAACGATACTAGTGTTTTAAATTTTACAGAATTGGGTAACACTGTTACTAAGAGTAATTTAAAACAATTAGGAACACTTAAAAATCTCAGAGTATCTGGTAGTGCCGAACTAGGAGATTTTGTATTTGTTAACAGCGATCTTAACAGAGTAGGTATTAATACTGAATCGCCACGTAGTGCTCTGACAATTAAAGAGAACAATGTAGAATTTGGTATCGGATCTCTTAAAAATAAAACAGCCAGCATAGGTACTTTTACTAACGATGCTGTTGAAATTTTTGCTGATAGTGTACCAAGAATAACCATTAGTACTAATGGCGAAATTAAAATACACGGTAAATTAATCGTAGATGATCTTGTTACTGAACGTACACCGTGGATGCTGTTTAAAGAAACTAAAGATTCAACTAATTATGGCAAAGGAATTATCTGGGCACCTTTATCTGGAATCAGTAAACAATTATGTTTACAAGCTGGTCCGGATAGAATTCACTCAACAGAAATATTTGATTTAGCCAAAGATAAGTTTTATAGTATCGAAAACATTTCAGTACTGAGTTTAACTAAACTAGGTCAAACAGTTACAGACAGTAACCTGACCAGTGTTGGTGTTCTACGAGAACTACAAGTAGGCGGTAATGCTGCTATTGCTAAAACACTTTCTACTTCAGAACTAGACGTAGGTAGAATGAGTCTAAGTAACAACCTTATCAAAGTAAGAGATACATTTAACATTACTAGAGATGAAAATATCGATTTTACAATCAGCAGTAATATTACAATAGGTAATCCTAACAATACTTCGAGAGCAGTAACAGTATATGGTAATCTAGCAGTTGGTGTAACTAACCCTGATCCAGATGTGTCATTAACTGTAAATGGTCCTGTTGTATTAGATAATAAAAAGTTTTTAGTAAGTTCACGTGCTCCTATATCAGGGCAATTTAATAAAGGAGACATTGTCTGGAACAATGATCCTAAAGCAACAGACTACATAGGATGGGTCTGTGTAGCTTCCGGAACTCCAGGTGCTTGGTTACCTTTTGGTGTAATCGCTCGTCAATAAATTGAATATTTGGGTAATAGGAAATGGGCAAAGTAGGGAACACTTTGCCCTTAATCAATTAAACTCGTTTACCATCGGCTGTAACGCAGTACACAGAGATTTCACCTGTAATGAATATGTGGCAGTGGATCGTCGAATGGTAGACGAAATACTACGTAATGAAAAAAATAAAGGCTTGCCAATTTATACACGAGATGATTGGATAGACAGCTATAAAAAGCGTAGTCAAGTTAAGGCATTACCAGAACTGCCTTTTACTGGTCTAAATAAAAGTGATCAACCTTTTCATTGGAACAGCGGGCCATATGCTGTACTAGTAGCAGCTCTTAAAAATCCAAACATAATATATCTTCTTGGATTTGATTTATGGAGTAAAACTAGTTTTGTAAACAATGTATACAAAGGCACGCCTAATTATGCCGGAGCACACGATAGAAGAGTGACTCCAGATTTTTGGATCTATCAATTAGGCAGACTGTTTGATCATTTCTCTGATATCGAATTTATTCAAAAACAACCCGCAGAATGGCGAACTCCAGAACCGTGGAAGAAGATTAAAAACTTGACAATAGAAAAATTATAAGTATAATAACATCAAACAGCGGCCTTCCTGGCTCTTCATCCCGCTTTACAAATTCTGCAGGCCTATGTTAATATTAATATAGGAGAATAACATGTCTTACCCAACAAGAGTTTACAAATATACAAGTACAAAAGAGTATCACGATAGTTTTCCATGCGCATATCGTCAATGGCGTGCCGACAGTCATTGCAACTTAATCCATGGATATAGCTTTTCGATGAAGTTCTATTTTGGTACAGATGATCTAGATGTGCGTAATTGGGCAGCTGATTACGGCGGCCTAAAAGAACTAAAGAAGATTCTAGAAGATCAATTCGATCACACTTTAATTGTAGCACAAGATGATCCAGAAATGGCAACATTTAAATTACTACAAGAAAAGAAGATGGCTAAAATAGTTGTACTACCTAGGTTAGGCTGTGAAGGTCTAGCCGACCAGCTATACAAATTTGTTAACGGTGTCTATATTCCGGACATGTGGGGACCAAGTGAAGCAGAACGTCTTTGGTGCTATCGTGTAGAAGTTAGAGAAACACAAAGCAATATGGCTTTTAGAGAAGGCCATCGTGAATGGAATGAGGACTTATTTGCGTGATTACGATTAACAACTTTAAAATAGGTAAAGGCCAACCATTAACTGTTATTGCTGGCCCATGTCAAATTGAATCGCTACAACATGCCTTAATGATAGCCGAAACTGTAAAAGAAATTACAGATAAGCTAGGTATGAACTTTATCTATAAAAGTAGTTTTGATAAAGCTAACCGTACCAGCATTAGCACTAAGCGTGGGCCAGGTATTAAAGAAGGGCTCGATGTAATGTTTGGTGTGAAACAAAATTTAAATGTGGCTACACTTACAGACATTCATCATCCTGAACAAGCTAGACTTTGTAAAGAAGCAAACATCGATGTTCTACAAATCCCAGCTTTTCTTTCAAGACAAACAGACTTATTATTAGCAGCAGGAGAATCAGGACTAGCTGTTAATATTAAGAAAGGCCAATTTATGGCACCTGGTGATGCGGCTAGAGCAGCAGAAAAAGTCGCTAGTACTGGTAACAATCGTATTATGTTATGTGAAAGAGGAGTAACACATGGATACAATAATCTTGTGGTGGACATGCGTAGTCTACCTATTATGGAACGTTCTGGTTATCCCGTGGTCTTTGATTGTACACACAGTGTACAACAACCTGGAGGCATGGGAACAAGCTCAGGCGGAGATAGATCAATGGTCCCATACTTGGCGCGGGCGGCAGTAGCCACTGGGTCAGTTAATGCGGTGTTTATCGAAACACATGAAGATCCGGATCGTGCTCCTAGTGACGGACCTAATATGATTCCACTAAATGAACTAAGCAGTTTATTAACAGGTATTAAAAAGGTATATGAGGCGGTAAATGGATAAATGGATAGTTTGTCTAAAACACGGAAACAAATACAGCAGTTCATATGTTAACAAATTGTATAATATGGTTCGAAGGCACAGCACTGTGCCTTTTGGATTTGCTTGTATAACAGAAGACGCTAGTCATCTTAATCAAGATATAAAAATTATACCTATACCTAAATATCCAGGACTACAAGGATGGTGGTATAAACCGTGGGTGTTTAGTTCCGAACTACCATTAGAAGGCACAATAATTTTTCTAGATTTAGACATTGTTATCATAGATAATATTGATAGCCTTTGGACATACAATCCTGGTAGATTTTGTATAATCAGAGATTTCAACAGAAGCAGTATTAGAGATTGGAGCAAATTTAACAGCAGTATTTTTAAATTTGAAAAAGGAAATTTCCAATTTGTCTGGGATAATTTAATTAAGGATATTACCGTTACTCGTAAGATGCACGGAGATCAAGATTGGATTTACAGTCAAATAAGAAATAACTATCAGTTTTGGCCCGATGAATGGATACAGAGTTACAAGTGGGAAATTAGAAATAGAAATGATGTGATCAAAGTAGGACTGAAAAGACAATTCAAAGAAGTTGCCAATCCAAAAGTTGATCCCAGAACTAAAATTTTAGTATTTCACGGAGATCCAAAACCTGACGAAGTAAAAGATCCGATTATTGTTGACAACTGGCAGTAATTACTGTATACTATACGTATGAATAAACGTATAGGTTTTGCCTGTAAATGGATCGATTATGCTCATCAAGTAGATGGTATCAAGCCGAAAGATGATTGTAAAAAATATAACACCGGTACAACTACTGTGGCCTGGCTTAACAGGCAATCAAAAGATGTAGCAGAACAAAAACTATGGGACCTTATGGTCCAAAATATTGAAGCAACTAGATTACTCGTTGAACGGGTGGGAGATTTAAATGAACGACTTAGAATGGTTCGTATCAGTTCTGACATTTTACCAGTATACACTGAGCGGACTTGGAGTTATTTTTGGCGTCACAGTGACGTTAGGGCTTACTGTGAACAACAGTTTAGCAAAGTGGGTGAGTTGGCTCGTAGCCGTGATGTGCGTCTATCTTTTCATCCAGGCCAATTTTGCGTTTTGGCAAGCGACAATCCAGATATTGTCACCCGCAGTATTGACGAGTTCGAGTACCATGTAGATATGGCTCGTTGGATGGGCTATGGTAAGACATTCCAAGACTTTAAAATTAATGTACACATAGCCGGAAGGGCTGGAACTGATGGCCTTCGTGCTGCCTATCAGCGTCTTAGTACCGAAGCACGTAACACACTCACAATTGAGAATGAAGAAATAAGTTATGGACTTGACGACTGCTTACGTATTAGCGACTTTGTGCCTATTGTTATGGACATACACCACCACTGGATCCGTGAAGGAGAGTATATCCAACCTGATGACCATAGGGTTAAACGTGTTATTGACAGTTGGCGCGGGCTGCGTCCTGTCTGTCATTATAGTGTTAGCCGCGAGGATGTACTTGTTGAGCATTCTGTAGATACATTACCGGATCATAAATTGCTTTTAGAATCTGGGCATAAAAAACAAAAACTTCGTGCCCATAGTAATTTTTACTGGAATGATGCTGTTAATGACTGGGCACTAACATTCAATGAACAATTCGATATTATGTGTGAAAGCAAGGCCAAGAACTTGGCTAGTTTTAAATTATACGAACGTAGTTTGATAAAATAAAAGGGCTCCAGGAGCCCTTTTATCATTCTGCCTTAGGTTTACGGCCTCGAGGCTTTTTGACTTTTTCAACTACTTCATCTGTGACTTCTTTAGCTTTTTTCTTAGTCTTTTTGACTGCTTCTTTTACATCTTCCAAGTTTACTTTTCCGTCACCGTTGACATCTAAAGCATTGGTTAACGTTGGCATTACAGGAATGCTTTCATGACCGATACCGTCAGGTTTGGTGGTTTTTGGATTTTCAACTTTGTAAGGTGCTTGTGTAGCAGCATCTAATGGATGGCCGCCGTCTGCTTTTTCTTGGTTAAGCACACGATACCCAACATAGACTATAACAGCTAAAGCTATGATAGCAATAATAATTTCCATACGGATCTCCTTGTTGGATATTTATCGAGCAAATATATTTAAAAACGATTTATTGGCAAAGTGCTGCTAGCAGGCATATCCCAGATTTTTTTCCTCTCCACACCCTTACGTTGAGCAAACTTTTTGCTGTCGCAATCAGCACAGCAATGAAAATAGTTATTACTTAACCTTTTTGGATCCATGGATCCTTTAAGTCTTTTGAATTCGATTCCGCAATTGTCGCAACGAAACACAATCCAAGTCCTAGTTCTATGATAAGTGTGTTCTATTCCTAACTTGCTTAATCTAATATACTCAACTTTTTCTACTAAAGATGTTATGTACATACAAGTATTTACATTAAGGTTACAAAAATATCTAATAAATACGTTATCAAAGAGGAATTTATGCTAGACATTACGGAAAACGCCGCCCTTAAAATTAAAGAAGTAATACAAGAAGAAAACAATCTTGACCTTAAATTAAGAATATTTGTTCAGGGTGGTGGTTGTAGTGGATTTCAATACGGCTTTACGCTAGATGAACTACAAAATGATGACGACTTTTGTATAACAGCACATGGTATTTCGGTACTAGTAGATAGTATGAGTGCTCAATACTTACAAGGTGCTGAAATTAATTACGTTGACGACATTTCTGGTAGTCAATTTACAATAAAAAATCCCAATGCTGAAACTACTTGCGGATGCGGATCCAGTTTCAGTGCTAGCAGTCATTACGATTACGACGAGGTTTAAACATGGCAAGACAAGTTATTGATATTGGTACAGTTGGCAACGACGGTACTGGCGATAGTATTAGAGAAAGTTTTAGAAAAATTAATGAAAACTTCAGAGATCTCTATGCTGTATTTGGAGAAGGCGGCCAAATTAGAACTACTGATTTAGACGACTGGCCTGACCTTTATGCTCCTAATCAGATTTTCGTAGCTAACGATTTTGGCGACAATATTCTTGCTAAAAATTTAGCTGCCGGTGAAGGTATTGCTATAACTCAAACTAGTTCAACTGTGACTATTGCCAGTACAGCAGCCAGTGTGGAATCGGATATTAGTCCTAAATTAGGCGGACCATTAAATTCTAACGATTTCGTTATTGCTAAAATAGCAGAACCTACTGACTCTGATGCGATTAATTTATTCAACGCTATTCACGGACTTGCTGGATCACAAGCCATTACTGAAGACGACCTAGTAATAAACAAAAGATACGCAGATCAGAGATACATCAGACAAAGTGGTGGAGCAAGTGGCGGCGGATCAATCCGTGTTAGACTAGAACCACCTGACGCCAGTGAATATACTTTCACTGTTTCAGTATGGGAAAACACTGCTGCTGGTAGTAGCTTGGCTAGAGTAACTGCTCACGGTTTAGACACTGCTTTCGATGGATACGCAGTAAAATATAATTCCACTGGTACTAATGCTACTCCCTTAAATGAAGTAACTACCTACTACATAAAAATTGTAGATGAAAATCATTTTAGTCTACATAATTCAGAACTAGATGCCAAAGCAGGCACAGGTAAAGTTAATGTGGCTGTAGGTTCAGGAACCGGAGTTCAAACACTGGTAGATGCGTTTTACGATGCTAGTCTACCAGGAAACTTTGCTCTTAATGAAGCACTGCCAAGAATAAGCACTGTACGTAGAAACGGCGATGTGATGACCGGCGCCTTAACATTATATGATCATCCTGGAGCTTTAGCAGGGCAAGGCACACCAAATGGCGACGATGATCTACAAGCAGCAACAAAATTATATGTAGACAGTAGTGCTTTTGCCAGTCAGATTAATTTATTTGTCAGTGTGTCAGGCGATGACAGTCAGACTGGAACTCCACCTGGTAAGGAAGGTCGTGCTTTTGCTTATGCCTATGCTACAACAGGAGCAGCTTGTCGCAAAGCTGAACAAATTATTGAAGCCGCTGCCGAAGAACCTGGACCTTATCGTCAAAGAATAGCCTACACTATTGGTAGTACAACCACTAACAGTACAATTCAATCTGTAGCTTATAGTGGAGGAACAGGATATACCGCAGTAGAAACATTATTAAATCTTAACAGAGAATGGATTAGAGCAGAAACAATCGCATATATTGATGCCACATATCCTGACTTATTTTACAGCAGAGATTTGTGTAGTAGAGATGTAGGATTAATCATAGATGCTATTATTATCGACGTACTGGTAGGAGGTAATGCTCAGAGTATCGCCGCTGGTAAAAGTTATTTTAGAAATGCCAGTGCTAGAATAGCGTCAAGTACTCAAGGTCCGGAAACTATTGATGGTATTCTCTATGCTAAGACACTAGCAGACTATGCTTTACAGGAAACTAATCCTCCAACGATTAGACAGAGTGTTTATACTAGACAAAGTAGTATAAGTGCCACAGCCAATTCTACTATGCGAACAGAAGTTGCTGACAGATTTGACATAGTAGTAGGATTTATCACCGATGGTATAGATTGGAGTGGCGCTCCTACTCGTAGCTTTGGTAGTGGCACTGTAAACGTTACTGTGAACAATGGTGGTAACGGATATGTTGATCAAGGTCTTCCTAGTAACGTAGACATTACTCCAGGAAAATTAATTAGGGGTATTAACAGTGGAGCGGTAGGTAGAATTATTACTTACGCATCAGGTGCTACAAATGATACCATAGCGGTAAACTTATTAACACCTTACAGTTTTACAACCACAGAAGAAGTCGAGTTTGCCGAAGCAAATAAAGATGTACAAATAACTGTTCGTATTGAAAGCGGAATTTATTATGAAGACTATCCTATCAAAGTTCCTGCTAACATCAGTATTAAAGGCGACGAATTCCGTAGAACAATTCTAAGACCTCGAGACAGATCAAGTCAAAGCCCGTGGGTCACTCAATACTTTTATCGAGATACTCAATTCGACGGATTATCTCTTACCACAACTTACTTTCCTAATGCTGTGGAGTTATTAGAATCCAACAACGACTATTTGAAAAAAGAAATAATTGCGTGGATCGAAGAACAAATCGATCAAGGCGAACTTAGTATAACAGGATATGTAAGCACAGTAGGAGCAGGTTCAGGTAGTTTTGATGTCACATTCAACATTAGTTCAGTTGTTTTAGCACCTACTATTAATCAAGCATTTACCGTAAGTGGGAATGCCAATCCATTATACAATGCCACAGCAAATTGTGTGGCTAGCACTACTAGTACTATTACACTTAGATACGCAGGAAACCCAGGAGTGTTTGGTGCTGGTACTACTATAGCTCGTAATTTCTGGTATGGATTTACATACAATTCTTCTATATACTCCAGAGATTTTGGATTAATTGTAGAAGATCTAGTACAAGATATTAAATTTGGAGGAAACGCTAGTTCTTATGACAGAGCAGCAGGGTATTATAATGGCGCGGTAAGTAAAATCTTAGGACAGGAAAGTCAAACTGTAGCTGCTATTCAAAGATTACAAACTATCATTCAAAGTTATATCTTAACTAATACAGTTTATCCGACACTACAAGGGTCAGTTACTCAAGTTACTACATTAATTAATGGCGAATCTGCTGCTATCACTAAAACTGCCACTCTACTAGGAATTTTCACTAGTGTTATTCCAACAGGATTGGCCGCACTGCCGGCTACTTATGAATCTCCTCGCTATGGCTATCATTACTTAAAAGATAGTCAACGAGTCATGAACCTTGGTCCTAGTTATGTAAACGCAGGCAATTATAACAATGCTGCTAAACTGATAGAAATTAATAAAGAATTTATTAAAGAAGAAGTATTATTGCACGTATTAGCACAACCTGGCGTAGTGGCGTTCAATACTGCTAAATCAAAACGAGACACAGGCTATATTGTAGATGCTATCGTAACAGATTTAAGAAATGGTGGTCGAGCTGGTGTACTAGACATCGCTAGTAGGTTCTGGGACTCTAGTCCATTGGTCACACAGGCTGCTTGCCAATCTGGTATACAGTATATTGTTACGCTATGTCAAAATGTTGCTGCTAATCAGACTCCAGGTATAGTGAGACAAATTGTTATCACTCAGGTTAAGGATGTGTCACTAGTAGCCGAGGCTGGTGTTAATACTGTGCTTACAAATTTAATTAGTAGTGTATTGTTTGCTTTCGATCCTGCTTACAATCCTCCTAAAAACAACAATGAAATTGATATGTTTATGTTTAATGATGCTATCAAGGTTCATAATATTACCGGACAAGGACACGGAGGTTTCATGTGTGTGCTGGATCCAGGAGGCAAAGTTGGGTCTAAGAGTCCATATGTTCAAAGTTGTGCCTGTTTTAGTAAGAGTATAAATGCTCAAACGTTTGCTGGAGGCATGTTCATTGACGGATTCAGCGGTCGTTTAAGAGCAGAAATTACTAACATAGCTCCTGGTGGATTAACTTTGACCTTAGGTGGACTTACATTTAGAGAACCTACAGCACCAACAGCTTTCTACTACAACGGATTTAGATATCAAGTTGACTATGTGGCCAGTTGGAATCCTACAACAGGTATAGCAGTAGTTAACTTGAATCCGACAACACCTTGGGCCGGAGCACTTATTAAGATTACTTTAGAAACTCCTGGTAATCGTAGTATGTTGGCTAACGACTTTACACAGGTTAATGATTTAGGTTATGGTATTGTAGCACATAATACCGGCCTAACAGAACAGGTTAGTACGTTTACATATTATTGTCATACTGCTTATTTGGCCAGCTATGGTGGACAGATTCGTAGCGTAGCAGGATCTAATGCTAATGGTAACTTTGGATTGAAGGCTGTTGGAGCAGATCCTACTGAACTTCCTGATCAAGTAACACTGTTTGAAGATATGACTCAAACTGCTAACGTATTCAGATATGATGATTTTAGTAACAGCAATCAAAGAACTGCTACTGACCTTTATATTAGCAACTATGATTATATTCCACAGAGTGTTAGTGAAGTAGAAATTGATCATAACAATGGAACTTTTGGAAGATACGAACTAAGAAGTGTAACAAAAACAGGTATAAATGCCAGTATTAGGCAATACAATGTAACTAATATCAGTCAAGCGGCTGCGGCTGCTGTAACTGTTCATGGTAATTTACCATTAAACATCAGTGCGATTAGTAAAGCAGACCCAGCAGTAGTAACAATTACTCCGAACTCATATTCTGGAATTATTAGTGGATCTGGAGGTGCTGGTCCATATACTGCCACAGTTGGTAGTCTTGATACCACAGTAGGGTTAGTAGCAGGTCAGACACTGACTAGAACGTCCGGTGCTGGTGACTTTGGTACAGACACTATTTGTACAGTAGTAAGCGTTGACCATGTTGCCGGTTCTATCTCTATAAGCAGTGCCGATGCGTTAACAGATGGCAGTATAGTGTTTACTGCCAGTCATGGAATTACCAACGGTGATCTAGTAACTATTACTGGTGTAACCGGTATGGTTCAAATTAATAATGGTACGTACTATGCCAAGAGTGTGAGTGCTACAACTTTTGAACTTTACAGTGATGATACACTTATACCTACCATAGATAGTAGTACCTGGAGTACTTATATCAGTGGAGGAATAGTAACTAGTCCTATAAGATTTAAAGACGGAGAAAGGATCAGACTAGCTGGTATCAACGGCATGACCGAAGTTAATGCTAACAACTATTATGTTAGACATACTACAAGAGATGTACCAGCTACTCATTTAAAAATAGGCAAGTTTTATACAATTTACACAGCAGGCAGTACCACTTGGACTGCTTGCGGTGCTGCTAATAGCACTGTAGGAACTAGTTTTATATGTACAGCAGTAGGCACAGGCACAGGTGTTGCTAGAGAAACTGGTCAGAACTTCTTGCTTTATTCTGACAGTGCGTTAACTTTCCCAATTGATTCGTCCGCCTACACCGCTTACACTAGCGGTGGTGTAGCATATGAAAAATTCTTCTATGCTATTACTGCCGCTACTAAAGCAAGTCCGTGTCAAATTACTTTAAATGCTACTCATCATTATAGTGACGGGGATCTTGTAAAAGTAGAAAACGTAGCCGGCATGACACAACTAACTGGTCTTTATTATGCCAAACGCAATGGTGCTAGTACCCTACAACTTTATCAAGACAGTACATTAGTAACACCGGTTAACAGTACTTTATACGGAACATTTACTGCCACTTCTACTGTAGCAGCCACCAGCGTAGTAGCTAACAAAGTTTATAAAATTGTTACTGTAGGATCCACTACTGACTGGAATATACTGGCAGGAACAACAGGGTTAACTTATAACGTAGGCGATATATTCACCAGTGTAACCACAGGAACTGGTGACGGTACAGTACAACTTCAAGCAAGTGTATTTGGTGGACAGGAAATTCTATTGTGTAGTTTGGCCACTAGTGCTAATGATAATAGAGAAGCCAATGGATTAGTCACACAAGTACACGACGGTATGAATCTAAGTATCAGATGTTTACAAAACTTTAGATTTACTGACATTGCTAACGTTAACCCAACTAGACCAAGTACAGCGTTAGAGTTTGATGCTACACTGCCTGCTGTTTATCGTATTATTGCTTACAATGCTGCGTTAGCTAATGGTGCTGCTTTACCTAATAACCAAGCAGTACTGACCAGCGATCAAAGCTTCAGTTATATTAGACCTACTACCGACCCGTCTAAGATCATTACTGTGGATCCAGACGATGCTACAAAGACCATGGGTAGTCAAGTAGGCGATACTAAGATTGCTATATATTCGTTCTCAGGAGTTGAAAATAGTCTTCGAAGAGATTTGATGAACGGACAGACTATCAACTTTCCTTGGAATGGAAAATTACATACAATTATTAGTTATGTAGAAGAAGCCGGAGCAGTTCCTCCTTATATTGAAATAGCAAATTTCCAAGATAAAAATAATTTCGATACTACATCATCTGGTATTAACAAAAAGTTTCCAACGACACAAAGCACCACACTAAGAGCAGGTTTACCGGCACTAAGCTCTGGTAGTGTTACAGTTAAGATCAGTACTTGTCGTGCTACAGGACACGATTTCTTAGATATTGGCACAGGAGGTTTTAATACCACAAACTATCCTACAGCAATTTTTGGTAACCCAACTATTGAACCTAATCAAGAAGCAGAAGTTATTGAAGAGTTAAAAGGTCGTGTGTTCTATGTGACCACTGACCAGGATGGTATATTTAGATGCGGTCCATATTTTACAGTTGACCAAGGTACAGGTACAGTTACTTTTGCTGCCAGTATTGCTCTTAGTAACTTAGATGGTATTGGATTTAAGCGAGGTGTTACTGTTAGTGAATTCTCAACTGATAGTACATTGACTAACAATGCTGCGGATACTGTTCCAGTACAGTCAGCAGTTAGAGGTTATATCGATAAGCGTTTAGGACTGGATCATGCTGGTAATACTGTTCCAGTACCAAACTTGATTGGTGGTGGTTATATGCCACTTAATGGCGCACTGGCTATGAAAGCCAATATGAACGTGGGTGGCTACCTAGTTCGTAATGCTTCTGATCCTGCTGCTCCTCAAGATTTGACAACTAAAAATTATGTTGATACTGCTATTAGTAGTGTTG
>Ga0315903_10006748_pt1 | contig 14550 bp, 9 predicted proteins | sample LakEriMetagenome_7_FD_203524 | JGI IMG/M metagenome (GOLD analysis project Ga0315903, IMG submission 203524) | Freshwater fungal communities from buoy surface, Lake Erie, Ohio, United States - Buoy 2 MA119 | ecosystem: Environmental > Aquatic > Freshwater > Lake | place: USA: Lake Erie, Ohio...
GCCGAGCGTTTGACTTGGCGAACGACCGGATGCTGCGGGCTTCCTTGATCCGATTGGCGGATGAGGGAGATGACGCCATCCATGTGCTGCTGCTGACCTTTCACCACATCGCCTCAGACGGCTGGTCGATGGGAGTGTTCACGCGGGAGTGGTCGGCTTTGTATGCCGCGTTTGCCGAGGGTCGGCCTTCCCCCTTGCCAGCGTTGCCAATTCAATATGCCGACTTTGCAGTCTGGCAGCGCGAGTGGCTGCAAGGCAACGTGCTGTCGGAGCAATTGTCCTGGTGGAAGCGGCGACTGGAGGGCATACCGGTGCAGCTGGCGCTGCCCACCGACCGACTGCGTCCGGCGACACCGACCTACCAAGCCGCTGACCTGGTCTTCCACTTATCGGCCGAAACGGTCGCAGGGCTCAACGCCGTGGGCCAGTCGTGTGGCGCGACGCTGTTCATGACGCTGCTGGCCGCTTTTCAAGTGTTGTTGGGGCGCTACAGCGGCCAGGAAGACGTGCTGGTTGGCTCACCGATTGCCAACCGCACTCGCCTAGAACTGGAGCCCCTCATCGGCTTTTTTGTTAATACCGTTTTGCTGCGGGCCGACCTATCGGGCAACCCGAGCTTTTTAGAGCTGTTGGCGAAGGTGCGCGAAACCACGCTGGAAACCTATGCCAACCATGATTTGCCGTTTGAGCGATTGGTGGAAGAACTGCAACCTGAACGCCAACTGAATGTTAACCCGCTGGTTCAGGTTGCCTTCGCCCTGCAAAATACGCCCCAAGAAACCATTGCTTTGCCAGGGTTGAGCGTCAACATGCTGCCCCCGGAAGCTCCGTTTGTCCGCATGGACATGGAGGTGCATTTGTTCGAAAGACCCAGTGGGCTGGAAGGCCACTGGGTCTACGCCACCGACCTGTTCGATGCCGCCACCATCGAGCGCATGGCCGGTCATTTCCAGACGTTGCTCGGCGATATCACAGCCCATCCCACCAAGCCCATCCGAGAGCTGTCCCTGTTGCCGGAGGCCGAGCGCCGGCAGGTGCTGGAGGCGTGGAATGCCACGGAAGTGGAGTATCCGAAAGACCAGTGTGTGCACCAATTGTTTGAGGCCCAAGCCGAACGGACGCCTGAGGCCATTGCCCTGGTGTTTGAGGAGCAGATCCTCACCTATGCCCAACTCAACGCAAGGGCAAATCAACTGGCCCATCATCTGATCGGCTTGGGCATCAGGCCGGATGACCGGGTGGCGATCGGTGTGGAGCGGAGCTTGGAGATGGTGGTGGGAATGCTGGCCATCCTTAAAGCCGGTGGCGCCTACGTGCCTTTGGATCCGGCATATCCCGAGGAAAGGTTGATGTTCATGCTGGAAGACAGCGGGCCGCTGGCGCTGCTGGTCCACGGGGCGACGCGAGAACGCTTTGCGGCGTTAGCGGGGGATGTGCCGCTGGTAGATCTTGATGCTGATGCGGCGGCATGGGCGGAGCTGAGCGCCACCAATCCGGAACCGGCCGCTATTGGCTTGAGGCCGAATCACTTGGCCTATGTGATCTATACCTCGGGCTCCACAGGCCGGCCCAAGGGGGTGATGGTCGAGCATCGCGGCGTGTGCAACTTGGTGGCGGCGCAAATTCGGGAATTTGGCCTGGGGCCAGACAGCCTCGTGCTGCAGTTTGCCTCTTTTAGTTTTGATGCCTGCGTCTGGGAGGTGTTTGCCTCGCTCTCCTCAGGAGCCGTTCTGCATCTGCCACCTGCCGAAACCAAGCTGGTAGGAGAGGCCTTGGTCAGCACGATTGCGCGTCATGGCCTGAGCCATGCCACCTTGCCGCCCAGTGTTTTAGCGACGCTACCGGATGGCGAGCGATTAAACACTCTTGGCACATTGACTGTGGCGGGTGAACGCCTGCCGAAAGCGCTGGCTCGCCGCTGGGCCGCCGATCGGTCTTTGATCAATGCCTATGGGCCAACTGAGGCCACTGTGTGCGCGACGGTGCATCTGTGCGCGGCGGATGCGTCTGGCGATCCACCTATCGGCCGTCCAATCGCCAACACCCGCATTTATGTGCTGGATGGAGATGGCCAACCCGTGCCAATTGGCGTGGCTGGAGAGCTGCACATCGCTGGTGCCGGAGTGGCGCGTGGCTATCTGAACCGACCGGAACTGACGGCGGAACGCTTCCTGCCAGACCCCTTCTCAGCTGAATCTGACGCACGGATGTATCGCACAGGAGACCTGGCGCGCTGGTTGCCGGACGGCAACCTGGAGTACATCGGCAGGGCTGACTTTCAGGTCAAGATTCGCGGCTTTCGCATCGAACTGGGCGAGATCGAGGCGGCACTGGCCGCCCATCCCGCCCTGGCCCAGGTCGCGGTCAGCGTTGCGGAAGAGCAGGAGGGTGATCCGCGTCTGGTGGCTTACATCGTGCCAGGACAAAGCGACGACGCCACCCAGGCGGAACATGTCGAACAGTGGCAAAACCTCTATGAGGAAAGCTACGGGCAGATGGCTAATGGAGGTGAGGATCCCACATTCCGCATCGACGGCTGGAACAGCAGCTACACGGGTGAGCCCATTCCCGCTGCGGAAATGGCCGAGTGGGTGGAGGCGACCGTCGCGGAGTTGCTTGCTCTGAATCCAGAAGATGTGCTGGAAATCGGCTGCGGCTCAGGGTTGTTGCTGGCCCGTGTGGCCCCTGCATGCCGCAGTTACCTCGGCACCGACTATTCCGCTGAGGCCGTGTCCCACATCCAGCGGCTGCGGGACACCTTGCCCGAGTTGGTCAACGTCAGAGCCATGCAACGCATGGCGGATGATTTCAGCGGTCTGCAACCGGAGTCATTCGACCTGGTCATCCTCAATTCGGTGGCGCAATACTTCCCCAGCATTGATTATTTCTTGCGCGTGCTGGCGGGGGCGGTGCGCCTGCTCAAGCCCGGCGGCGTGATCGTTTTGGGCGATCTGCGCAGCCAGCCGCTACTGGCGGCCTATCACGCCTCCGTGCAATTGCACAAAGCGGCAGACGAGTTGTCCCGTGCCGAGCTGGCGGCGCAGGTGCGGCAACGAACGACGGATGAGGAGGAATTGCTTCTTGATCCAGCGCTGTTTCAGGCGTTGCCGCATCATCTGCCCCAGATCAGGCGCGTGGGGGTGCGCCTCAAGCGCGGGCAATGCCACAACGAGCTGACGCGCTTTCGCTACCAGGTGTTGTTACAGGTTGGGGAAGCGGACGAGGCTTTGCCGGATGCGCCCGCCTGGCCGAGTCAGGACTGGGAGCGGGAGGGCTGGAGCATCGGCGCTTTGCGGGATCACCTGCGGGAGCAGGAGCCCGACAGGCTGGTGCTGCGCAACATTCCCAACCGCCGGCTGCAAGCCGAGGCGCAGACGTTGGCGTGGCTGGCCTCCTCTGGGCAAAACACGGTCGCGGAATGGCGGGAGCAGCTGGCGGAGCAATCCGCTGGCATCGACCCGGAAGAGCTGTGGGCGCTGGCCGAGGAGCTGCCCTACACGGTGGAGCTCACCCCGGCCACCCGTGGCAAGGCGACCGCGATGGATCTCCATCTAGAGCGCCGCACGCGAGGTGACTGGTCTGCTCTGCCTCCGGCCTTGCCCTTGGCGGAACGGCCCGAACCCTGGCGGGCCTATGCAAACAACCCATTGCTAGGCAAACTTCAGCGACGTCTTGTTCCGCAACTGCGCAGCCATCTCGCGGCCCAGCTGCCGGATTACATGGTGCCGGCGGCCTTCGTCGCCCTGGAGGCCCTGCCCCTCACGCCGAACGGGAAGCTCGATCGCAAGGCCCTGCCGAGACTTGAGGCGGCCTACGCCACCCGCGCCTACACCCCGCCAGAGGGGCCTGTGGAGGAGGCGCTGGCGGCGTTGTGGAGCGAGCTATTGGGGATCGAGCGTGTGGGTCGCCATGACGACTTCTTTGCCCTCGGCGGCCATTCGCTGCTGGCCATCCGCCTGATCAGCGAGATCGATCAAGCCTTCGGGGTGCGCCTGTCGGTGGGGGCTGTGTTCCTCAGGCCCACTCTCTCAGAGCTCGCCGAGGCGGTGGGCGATTCCCGACTGGCGGAGGAGGCTGCCGCCTTGGTGCCTTTGCAGCCCGAGGGCCAAGACCCGCCCCTGTTCCTGCTGCCCGGCGCTATCGGCTCGGTGCTTTACCTCCAGCCCTTGGCGGAAGCCCTGGGCGAGGGCCGCCCGGTGCTAGCCCTGCCCACTCCTGGCCTGGATGGCCGGCCAACCCTGGAATCGATGACGGAATTGGCCGCCCACCATCTGCGGACCTTGCGCCGCTGGCAGCCCCGGGGCCCTTATTTCCTAGCCGGCCACTCCTCCGGTGGCCGGGTAGCCTTCGAGCTGGCCCGGCAACTGGAGCGGCAGGGCGAAACCGTGGCCTGCGTCGTGATCCTCGATACAACCGCCCCCGATCCTGGCCAGGAGCGATCCGAGCGCACGGAGCGGGAGGTTTTGGCTGATCTGGTGGCGGTTTTCGAGGAGTTGGCGGGTGTGGCGTTGGGGATCAGCCGGGAGCCCATCCTCTCCGAACCCGACGCGGAGGAGGCTTATGCCAAGGTGATGGCGGCGTTCCAGTCTTGCGGTGTGCTCTTCTCCAAGGGAGCCGCCGTGGCCGAGCTCAAGGCCCTGGTGGCGGTCTACCGCTCCGCGCAGGACGCCCATCTTGACCATCGCATCGACGAGCGGTTACGGGCCCCGATCCACTTGCTGTTGGCTCGCGATCGTGGCGGGGCGGAAGCCTTTGTGGATCACCGTCCAGCCTGGGGTTGGGAGGCCTGCTCCGAACAGGGCGCGGTCGTGGAGGAGGTACCGGGCACCCACATCACCATGATGACGCCGCCGCATGTGGCGGTGCTGGCCGCGCGGCTGAAAGGGATCCTTGAGGTGGCTGATGCCTCAACCGATGCCCCAGCCTCGACGGCCCCCGCCGCCGTCCCGGTTGAGGCCGCCTCTCGGCGCTGATCCAACACTCCAGGCTGGGCGGGAGCAGCACCGCCACGGCACCGCAACCAGCCCAGACAAGTTGCGGTGCCACTCCACAGTTGCCCTTTACTCCTGATCCGAATATTTAGGTTTAATCCACCGGTTCAGCTTCCGCCTCAGCCATCAACAAGGGTTGCTTTGCTATTGTAATCCCCGTGATGATTTGAACGCCTCCCAGAACGCTCACCACCCAGAAGCCAAACGGTAGAGTCAACACTCCGAAAGCAGCGAGCAGACTCAACTGCTGCGCACGTAGGGCATTGGTGGCGAGGCTATGCTGGAAGCCTTCCGCCAATTCCCATAACAACCGCAGTTGGGTGAGATCATCATCCATCAGCACCACCTGGGCGGCATCGGTGGCCACGGTGGTGGCGCCCCGGAGGGAGAGGGAAACATCAGCTTGGCGCAAGGCGATGGCGTCATTGATGCCATCGCCGATAAAACAAACTTTCCTTCCTTCTGCTTGTAAGAATTTCACTTGCTCGGCCTTTTGTTCGGGCAGCGTGTTGGCGAAGTAGCCGTCCATGCCGAGTTCCGTTGCCAATTTGGCGGTCGGCTCGTCCTGGTCGCCAGAGAGGATGTAGAGCGCCAAGCCTTGGTGGCGGAGCCAAGCCACAGTGTCCTTGGCTTCTGGCCGCAGAACAGCCTCCAGTTCGATAGCGCCCGCCACTGCGTCTCCCACCGCCACGAAAACCAGAGCATGCCCTTCCGTGTGGGCGGCAGCTTGCGCCGCCAACAGGTCCGTTGGCGGCACCAGATCTTCCATGGAGAGAAAGCGTTCACTGCCCACTCGCACCTGCTGATCCTGGATCTGGGCCTTGAGGCCAAAGCCCAGCTCGACATGGGCCTCATCAAGGGGCGGTAGGGTCAGCTGACGCTCCGCCGCCGCCGCGAGGATCGCGTGGGCGATGGGATGGCTCTGGCGCTGCTCAGCGGCGGCGGCAAACGCCAACACCTCGGCTTCCACCTGGTTTGGGCAGCAGTGGACCCTCACCAGCCGCTGACGCTCCAGGGTAAGCGTGCCGGTCTTGTCAAACACCACGGTGTCGATGGTGGTGAGCCGATCCAGCGCCCGTCCGTCCTTAATCAAGATGCCCCGTTCCGCTCCGGTACCCAGTCCATTGAGAAGGGTGAGCAGGCGCAAGGGAATCTGCGTCAACATGAAATTACAGCCCATCATGGCCGCCCCCGTCGCAGGACCGCGCACCAGCCAGCCGAGCGCACCACCGGCGAGCATGGGCCAGCGATACTTTTCGACAGATTTGAATTGATCCGCAAGGTTAATTTGCTGGCGTTCAACAGTACGGTTGAGCACATCTCCGATGTGGGCAGCGGCCGTTTCAGCCCCGGTCTTCTCTACACGAACACGAATTTTTCCGCCCAACACCAAGGTGGCGGCCAGGACGGAATCACCCGCTAGCTTTTCCACCGGCTGTGATTCGCCGGTCAACCGGTGTTGGTCCACCGTGGCGGTGCCTTGCACTACAACACCATCGACGGGAACGGGCTGCCCAGCATTGAGCAACAAAATGTCTCCCATGTGGAGCTGCTCAAACGGGATTTCGATTTCAACGTCGTCTTTGACCACCCACACTGTGGAGGGTTGCTCGCCCAGGAGTTGCGTCAGGCTATGGCGGGTTACGGCTTGGGTGAGAAAATCAAACTTCTGGCAGAGCCCCCCGAGGAGGAGTCCAACCGTTCCGATCAGATAAAAGCCACCAAACCACATATAGCAAAAGTAGAGCAGCAACAGCTGCATGATGCTGAAGCGTCGCTCCACAACAGCGATATGCACACTTTCCTTGACGCCAGGCCAGGAGTTGTAAACACCGATGGCGATCACAGCCGGAATGAGCGGCCAGCCGGTGAGGCGCGCCAGCCCAATCAGTGTCAGCCCGCCCACCCCCAGCCCGAGGCCGCGATTGTTGCGTTTCTCTGGCGGATTCAGTTGCCGCTGCACGCCCTTGGTGAGCTCCAGCATCTGCTGATCCCTCAACTTGCCCGCGAGCCAGGGGTCGAGATGGGTCTGAACAAGACTCTGATATCGCTCGTCCAATCTGGCCAGGTAGGCGCGGATGGGGCCGGCAGCATCTGTCGGCGAGGCTTGCGTATTGCCGTCGGGGGCTCCATTTGGCGAGGCTTGCGCCTTTGGTGGCTGCACTGGTGAGGTGAGCCTGTCTAGCAGGGTGGGCTGGAGATGCCGTCGCACGACAGTGGCGACGAAGGCACCGCCGCTCAAGGCGACAACAAGGAGTGGGATCATCTCGCCTGGCCCCCGTGTGCCCGAACAATCGCAGAAATATTAGTCAACACCAGATGCCAGTGGCCGGTGGGATGGTGAGTGCCAGAGTTCAAGGGGAGTTGAGGGGTTGGGTAGCTTTGGTGATGACGACTCTTTAGCTTTACTGTTTGAAATGGCTATTAATATAGGTTGCCAGCGGGCCGGATGTCTACTAGGAGCCTGTCGCGCATATCAGCAGGCACAAGCGACTCCCCTCCCCTCCCCAGCCCAGGGAAGGTTCCGGGGGTTGATCTTAGACGGAGGGGCGTTTCTGGCCTGGGGTTGTTTGGCCGGGGCTGGCTGTTGGCCGCCTTTGGCGCCGGCTTCCCCCACCTCAGGCGGGGTTCAGGGCCGCCCTGTACCGTTCCCAAGTTCACCAGACCCGCCTTCTGGCACAGCCGCAGCACCTGCACAAACAAACCGGTCAAGGCATCAAGGTGCACCTAGCGGCAATCACTGTAGACGTCAGTCTTCAGCGAAGCAGTAGCGGCTGTGATCCGGCTGCTGGTTACCGGTGAGCACCCGACGACCTGACCGTAGGCCAGCGTGGCAGAGCCACTAGGCTGCGTCCTCCCAGCAGGCCCGCTCAATCCGCCGAGAGCTGGGGATGCCTCCGCAGTACGCATACAGCAGCAGCACCACCAACCGCTGCGCGGAAGACAGCGTCCACATGCGGGGGTCATAGGTCTTGACCCCACGCGGATCCTGCTGCTCGTAGACCGCAACGATCGAGCTCAGATCCAGATCAGCGATCAGATCCAGCAACAAGAACACCAGGTGCTGCTTCGGCAGCCACTCCACTGGCGAGGGAGGCAGCAGCAACGTCTGCTCCGGATTCCAGGGACGGAAGGTTTTGGGCTTGCTCATGCCCAATTGTCTCGCCCAGATCCATTGCAGTCACTGGGATCTGGGCAGATTCAGTGTCGTCTGTGGAGAACGCCGGCCGGGGGCGGGGCTATGTGCGACAGGCTCCTAGAGGCGGCCAGAGCGTCGATCGCATCAAGATTAGGCTGTAGATCGTCGAGCTGGCGGCGTATTGTTGCCATGGTCCTTCGACGGCTAGGCTACTTCTGTTTAGCGACACTCGGGAGGTTTCATGCGCCTTGCCGCGATCATGTCTTGGCCGGTACTTTGAACGATGTGAGGACTGATCAGAGAGATCATCAATGATCCGTTCGGTCGACTCCCTCGCCTCGTTTCACAACTGTAGATCAGTTGGATATGGAATGTCGGCTGGTGTGCAAGAAGCATCAATGCTGAGCGTTCCCCAGTTCTTGCCCTCTGGCCAGTCTGCAAGGTTCACCAGGTCAGCGAGTGAGAGCTGGATACCATCGTCGGCAGCTGGATCGCAGGGGTTGTCATCGTCAGACAATAAGGCCCCAACCTCCATCAGCTTGGCTTTACTGCGCTCGGCAACGAGTTCGTTGATCCGCTTGAGATGCTCCTCAGTGAATCGCTATACTTCGAGAAGGCTGCGCCTTGCGGAAATCAACCATCATGGACGGGGCGAATGGAGGCTTAATCGAATAGCCCGAAAAACCAAGGAAAAACTACATGTAAGGATTCTCTCGAACCTGCTCGCCAGTCTCCTCATCGGACTAGCCGAGCCGCTGCTTGATGAACAGCGCGCCAAACGCCACCCTCACAGGCTTCGCTGGGGCGCCAGTCGTGGGGTTGAACCGAGTGGCATAGGTTTCTTCCAGCTCTAACCAAGGCAGCAGGGCCGAGGAGTTCACCCAGCGGTTGTCCGGGTCCAACGTGCCAGCGAAAAGCACTGGGAACTCCTCGACTGAAAGCTGGCCGATATGGTGTTTTCGGTACATCTGCAGCGCTCAGCAGTTGTGGCAATCGTCATTTGCCAAGATCATGGCCAGTTTATCGGGTTTCGGTTGCTGAAACCAGTTGCCCCGCAGTGGATCTGGCTTTTTCATGAGGCCCCGTTGATGACTACCCATCAACCCTGGACCAGCGGCTGATCGTGGCCTGGTTGCTGGGATTGCCCGCCAGCCAGATCAAGGCGGCCTGGGTGCGGTTGCTCACCTGCAGTTTCCGCAGCAGCACATGCACATGGCTGCGCACCGTGCCCTCGCCAATCCCCAGCTTCTGGGCGATGGCTCGGTTGTTGTCGCCAGCCGCCAGGCAAGACAGCACCTCCCGTTCCCGTTGGGTGAGGCCGTTGAGCCGCTCGCGTTGCTCCGATGTGGCGATGGCCTGAAGGGGTTGCGAGCGCTGCAGCGACGCCGTGGCCTTCTGATCCCACCAGCTGGCCCCCGCCAGCAGCGAGGCCAGCGCCAGCTCCACCTGCGCCAGGGCCCGCTCCTTGTGCAGATAGCCACGGGCGCCAGCCTCCCAAATCCGTTGCACCCAGAGCGGATCCTCCTGGCTGGTGAGGATCAGCACCGGCAGGGTTGTGGTGGCCGTGATCCGCAGACAGGTGGCGAGTCCGCCCAGGCCCGGCAGCACCAGATCGAGCAGCACCAGATCCACCGGCCGGCTAGCCAGCAGCTCCAGGCCCTGCTCGCCGTCATCGGCGACCCACACATCCCCTGCGGCAGCCAGCTGGCGCAGATGGCTGGCCATCGCCAGTTGGTACGCCTGGTCGTCCTCGATCAGGAGCAGATCCATCGCTCTTGCTACGGCTGCGGTAAACGCACCTCGACCCTGGCACCGCCGCCGCTGATGTTGCTGGCGTGGATGCGGCCGCCGTGGGCCTCCGTGATCAGGCGGCAGAGATAGAGGCCCAGCCCTGCGCCAGGCGCATCATGGCCCCGCTGGGCGAACCGCTGAAACAGCTGCGGCAGCTGCTCCGGCGGGAACCCTTGGCCGCCATCGCGCACGTCGATCCAGCAGCCATCCTCCCGCTGGCTGAGTTGCAGCCAGACCCGCTGGCCGCGCAGGCTGTGGTGCACGGCATTGAGCAGCAGGTCGTCGATCAGGCGCAGGCAGCGTTGCTGGCTGCTGCGGATGGCCTGCACCACGCCACCGCTTTCCAGTAGGGACAGGGAGGCCAGGGTCCCGAGCACCGGAGTCTTGATGTCATGGGCGAGGGTGGCTATCACATCGCCGCGCAGCTGCGCCTGCGCCAGCTCCACCTCCAGGGCGATGCGTTGATGCTCCAACTGCCGATTGCGCACCAGCAGGCCGGTGGTGACCACCAGACTCAGGCAGACCAGCAATCGGTCGATCAGCACGGAGGCCAGGTTCTGTTGCACCGTCAGTGGCACCGGCAGTGGCACCAGCAGATTGAGCAGCGTGGAGCTGCAGCAGATCAGCAGAAAGCGCCAGGCCTGGGCGGGCGATCGCTGCGAGGCCCCGAGCAGCAGCGGCACGACATAAAGAATGCCGAGCACGACGTCCGGAGGTGTGGCCAGCTCCAGCAGCAGGATCAGCAGCCAGATCGCCCACACCAGCACGATCGGCGGCCTGAACAGCCTCACGGGCCGATGTCCTCCTGGGCCTGCGTCGGTAGGCCCTCGGAGATCAGGTGCAGATCGATGCTTTGGCCGCGCAGCTGGTGCTGCAACCGCTCCGAGAGGGGCCGGCGGAACAGGGCCTTGAGGCGTGAGCGCATCGTCTGGCCGAGCACGATCTGGGTGATGCGTCGCTCTTGGGCCACCCGGGCGATCGTCGGCAGGATCTCCGCGCTCTCCTCGCTGAGAAATGTGCCACCCACGTCCTCACAGAGCTGGCGACATTCTTCCTGGATCAGGGATTCCGCGCGGCTGAGGAAGCGGTTGGGATCCTGCACGGTCAGCGCCAGCAACGGCGCGTCCATGGCGGCGGCCAGGCGGGCGGCGCGACGCAGCAGGCGCTTGCTGGTGTGGTAGTTCGCTAGGCAGACCAGCACCCGCTCGCGCAGGGGAGTGAGGGCAGGAAGGATGTCGTTCTCGACCCGATCAGCCACCTCCCGCAGCGACAGCTCCCGCAGCGCCACCAGATGGCGCCTCTGAAAGAAATGGGTCAGGGCCTGGCCCACCTTTTCTGGCGCGTAGACCTTCCCCTCCCTGAGGCGTTCCTGCAGCGTTTCGGGGGTCACATCGACCAGCACCACCTCATCGGCGAGTTCCAGCACACGGTTGGGGATGCGCTCGCGCACCACCACACCGGTGAGTTCAGCCACCAGATCGTTCAGGCTCTCCAGGTGTTGAATGTTCAGAGTGGAGTACACGTCCAGGCCTGAAAGCAGCAGCATCTCCACGTCCTGCCAGCGCTTCTCCCGCTCGCTGCCGGGCACGTTGGTGTGGGCCAGTTCATCAACGAGCACCAGCTGCGGATGGCGGGCCAGCACGGCCGCCACATCCATTTCCTCCAGCTCAACCTCCTGGTAGCGGATGCGTTTGCGCGGGATCTTCTCCAGACCTTCCGCCTGGCGTTCGGTCTCCTGCCGGCCGTGGGTTTCCAGCAGGCCAATCACCACATCGGTGCCCTCCCGTAGCGCCTCCCTGCCTTCCTGGAGCATGCGGCAGGTCTTGCCCACCCCCGGCGCCATGCCGATGAACACCTTGTGGCGACCGCGGCGATGGGTGGAACGGATCATGGCCGGCTGGTGGCTGAGGGTGGCTGGGTCGTGGCCGCCGGGCTCAGCTGATCGAGGGCCAGGTTGAAGGCCAGCACGTTCACCACCGGCTCGATCGCCTGAAGGCCCAAGGGGCCTTCTTGGTTCTGGCGCAGCAGCGCCTCGAGCCGGGTTGCCGGCAGCTGGCGCTCACGGGCCAGGCGGGGCAGCTGCTGGCGCGCCGCCTCCAGGCTGATGTGCGGATCGACGCCCGAGCCGGAATCCTGCAGCAGGTCGGCGGCAGGCCTGCTGATCCCTTGGTTCTGCCAGGTGCTGGCGGCGGCGGCCACCCGCTCCTTCAGCGCCGGATTGCTGGGCGCCAGGTTGGGGGAGCCGGCGGGGCGGCCCCGCAGGTAGCGAGCCGAGCGGAAGTTCTGGCCGATCAGGCGCGAGCCCACCACCTGACCATCGCGGCGGATCAGGCTGCCACTGGCGGCATCGGGCGCCACCAGGCGGGCCAGACCGAGCAGCGGCAGGGTGATCACCACCACCGTCAGCGTCCAGAGCACCAGGGTGGCGCGCACCCCTCTGAGCAATTGGGCGGTGAACGTCATCAGAACTTCTCCGGTTGGGCGATCACGGCGAACAGATAGCCCGCGAGGGCAACGGTGCCGCTGAGCAGCAGGGCAAGGGCATGGCTCTGCAGAGGCGGCTGAGCGCCGCGGAACAGGGGGGCCAGGGCGATGGTGCCGCCCGCGAGCAGCAGGGGCAGCCAGAAGCGGATGTGCAGAACGGAGGCCATGGGATTGCTGAGAACGGGGATCGTGAAGCAGACGGCGGGAGTCAGACGGCGGGAGTCAGATCAGCGGATCAGATGAGCCAAATCACACCAGATGAAGAGCGCCGAGGACCAGATCGATCACCTTGATTCCCACAAATGGCGCCACAACCCCGCCGGCGCCGAATACCAGCAGATTGCGGCGCAGCAACTGCTCGGCATTCAGGGGCCGGAATTGCACCCCCTTGAGCGCCAGCGGCACCAACGCCGGAATGATCAAGGCGTTAAACACCATCGCCGAGAGAATCGCCGACTGCGGTGAGGCCAGCCGCATCACATTGAGGGCCTCCAGGCCAGCGCCGGCAAACAACGCCGGCAGGATGGCGAAGTACTTGGCGATGTCGTTGGCGATCGAGAACGTGGTGAGGGCGCCGCGGGTGATCAGCAGCTGCTTGCCGATCGTCACGATGTCGATCAGCTTGGTGGGGTCGCTGTCGAGATCCACCATGTTGGCCGCCTCCTTGGCGGCCTGGGTGCCGGAGTTCATGGCCACGCCCACATTCGCCTGGGCAAGGGCCGGGGCGTCGTTGGAGCCGTCGCCGGTCATCGCCACCAGCTTCCCCAGGCGCTGCTCCTGCTGAATCACGGCGATCTTGTCTTCCGGAGTGGCCTCGGCGATGAAGTCATCCACACCGGCCTCGCGGGCGATCACGCCGGCGGTGATCGGGTTGTCGCCGGTGAGCATCACGGTGCGGATGCCCATGCGGCGGAGCTGCTCGAAGCGCTCACGGATGCCCGGCTTGATGATGTCTTTGAGGTAGATCACGCCGTACACCTCGGCGTCGCAACACACAGCCAAAGGCGTGCCCCCCAGCCGCGACACCTGCTCGAAGCAGCCGTCGAGTTCGGCGGGAACCGTGCCGCCGCGGGAGCGCACGAAGCCCTTGATGGCATCCACAGCCCCCTTGCGGAATTCCATGCCCTCGGCTGTATCGGACCCACTCATCCGGGTGCGGGCCGAGAACTCGATCCCGCTGGCCTGTTCGGAATCGAAGGGCAGAACGGCAGCGAACTTTTCCGCCAACCGCACGATCGAGCGGCCCTCCGGCGTCTGGTCGAAACAACTGGCCCCCAGAGCCGCCTCCGCCAGCTCCGCACCGCTGTGGCCGCCCAACGGCAGGAACTCCTCCGCCAGGCGGTTGCCCAGGGTGATCGTGCCGGTCTTGTCGAGCACCAGGGTGTTGACATCACCGCAAGCCTCTACCGCCCGGCCGGAGGTGGCGATCACGTTGAACTGGGCCACCCGGTCCATGCCGGCGATGCCGATGGCGCTGAGCAGGCCGCCGATGGTGGTGGGGATCAAGGCCACCAGCAGCGCCACCAACGTCACCACCGACGGGGCCTGCCCTAAGAAGCCCGCCACCGGTGAGAGGGTGGCCACGGCGATCAGGAACACCTGGGTGAGCACCGCCAGCAGCACGGTGAGGGCGATCTCGTTGGGGGTCTTGTTGCGCTCGGCCCCTTCCACCAGGGCGATCATGCGGTCGATGAAGCCCTTGCCCGGATCGGCGCTGATCCGCAGGGTGAGCTGATCGGAAAGGATGCGGGTGCCGCCGGTCACCGAACCCGCCACATCGGAGCCAGCCTCCTTGAGCACCGGAGCCGATTCGCCGGTGATCGCCGATTCATCCACCGAGGCCACCCCGGCGATGACCTCGCCATCGGCGGGGATCACATCCCCTCCTTGCACCAGCACCAGATCGCCGCGGCGCAGAGCCGAGGAATCCACCAGCTCGATCGCGCCATCGGGCTTTTGGCGGCGGGCCTGGGTGCGGGCCTGGGTGCGGCGCAACGCATCGGCTTGGGCCTTGCCTCGGCCTTCCGCCAAGGCCTCGGCGAAGTTGGCGAACAGCAGGGTGGCCAGCAGGGTGAGGCTGATCAACCCGTTGAAGCCCCGCTCCCGGGCGGCGGCCTGGGCATCGATCAAGCGGGGATCGAGGCT
>Ga0315903_10006749_pt1 | contig 14549 bp, 25 predicted proteins | sample LakEriMetagenome_7_FD_203524 | JGI IMG/M metagenome (GOLD analysis project Ga0315903, IMG submission 203524) | Freshwater fungal communities from buoy surface, Lake Erie, Ohio, United States - Buoy 2 MA119 | ecosystem: Environmental > Aquatic > Freshwater > Lake | place: USA: Lake Erie, Ohio...
GCCAGTCCTTGACCACCAGACCGTTCTTCCACTGGTAGCGGGTGGCGTAAGCCTGAAGGCGGGTGCCATCGCTGTTGTAGACGGTCTGCTCGCCAAGATCCTCGTGGATCAGGCCAGCCGCGCTGCCCTTGGGGAACGGGCAGTACACGGTGTTGTCACCCCACACGACGAGGTAAATCGACGTGTTGCTGGTGGCATCGCTGCCGCCGGCGCTGATGATGTTCTGCGAGTTGTTCGGACTGCCAGCACCGATGTCCGAGTAGCGCGGCGCGAGGCCGAGGAACTGCTTCGGATCGGTGGCTGGGTTGCCGTAGAACATCGTGGTCGCCTGGGTCTGGTTCATGGCCTCAAGGAAGGCCACGTCCTCGGACAGACGGAACTGCGCGGTGTTGCCGTTCAGCATCGCCAGATCCTTGTCAACCTCGCTGCGGGCCTCGAGAATGCCGCAAGCCTCATCGACCTGCGCGGTCGTGCTCTTGCTGCTCGGGATGCCCTGGTTCAGCGCGCGCCAGTAGACGCCGGGCAGACCAGTGCGGATCACGACGCGCTCGCCGGTGGGCAGGTTGCCCTCCTTGAAAACGCAGTCCTCGAGGATTTCGTTGCTCTGGGACAGCAGTTCCGCGATGACCGGCACGCGGCCCTCGGGGTCGGTTCGCTTCGCCCAGTCGGCGAGCGTCAGGTTAGAAGTGGAGAGAGTTGCCATTGTGATTTCCCTTTCGTGGGATTAGGTGTTGCTGGGGTACAGAGCATCGGCGAAGTCACCGAAAGTCTTCGGGCCGTTCTTGGCCTGTCCGACGCTTCCGGTGACGATCCGATCCTCACTGATTGCCTTGCCTGCGCGGTACATGAACCGGATTACTTCCGGGTGATCGCCCAGGCCAGACGTGTTGAGCAGCGTGCGAAGTTCGGACGTTCCGAACGTGTCAAGAGCCTTCTTGGCGGTGGACAGGTTCTCGGCCAGCTTCTCGCCGCCGAACTCCTGGTCAGACTTGGCTGACGCAACCCACTCGCCACGAATGGCCTTGACCTGCGATTCTTGACGCTGGGCCAGCGTTGGGCCCATACGGTCGAGAATCTTCTGCGCGGCATCCTGCGTCAGGTTCAATTCGCGGGCAACCTCGGAGAAGTTCTTCACCACCTCCGAGTCGAACTCGCGGCCTTCTGGCGCCTTGAATTCGTACTTTTCAGGAGCCTTCGGCGTTTCGGCCTTGGTCTCCGTCACGTTGTCCGCAGCCTTGCTCTCCGTGGCCGGCTCGGCGGCTGGAGAGTCCTTCGGCGCAGTTGCCTTCTGCCCATCACCATAAAGCGCCTCTGCCGTCGCAGAAGCGCCGCTAGGTGCCGAAGATGCCTGGGAGCCGTTAGTTGGAGTTGCGGCTTCCATCATCGTTGGTTCGTTCATCTGCTGTCTGCTCCTTCATCATGGTTGGATACAGTTCCGGGCATTGCGTGTGGATCATGCCCAGAATGCGAAGCCCGTAGTTCCTGTGACCTTCTGCGAATGACATTGCCATCGCGTTGGTGTTGAACGACGAGCGGAACACTCCTGCCTGATCCAGAAGCCGCCAAATGACGCGGCGGCCCCGCTTGTTACCCATGAGCCACTTGATGTCCGCCTCTTCATTCTCCCGCGCAAGCCGTTCTCGCAGTTCGCGTTCTGCTTTGCTGCGTTCCTGGCTTCGCAAGTCAAGCGGGTCGTAGTTGCTCACGGTGAGACTTTATGAAATGACAGATTTTGTACGGGCACCGTCAAGAGATGCCATTGACCTCATTGACGGTCAGGATCACAGACGGATTAGCCGGCCTGGTCGGAGTCGAAAGCGTGCCTTCGTAGGCAATCGAAACTGCGGCGTTTGGCGTAGACCAAATGATCTGCGCGTACTGCCCAGCGTTCATGGTCACGAAAAAGTTCCATGCCGCAACCAGCAGACCGTCGCCACCACCATGCTTTCTTGGCAAAGTGATCTGTGTATTACTGTTGGCAACATTGGTACCGTTCAATGCAAGCCAGACACTCACGTTGTGCTCGGATGACGTGTCCGTATTCTTGAACTGCGCGCTGAACTGGATGTTGTAGACCGAGCTGCGCGTGACAGTAATTTGGCTGTTGCTAACAACAGAAACGCCATGCGAGAAGTCGGTCGTGTCGTATTCCATTGGCGTAGCAATGTTTGCAAGCGCAGTCTGGTTTGACACGTCAAAGAACGCGCCAGTATGTGGCGCTCGAGCAAAGATCAGTTCGCTTCCATCTGGATCCTTCAGACCAGCGAAATCGCCGGTGGTTGAGTTGTAAAGCCACGGACCCGCCGGCGTTTTCATAAAGTATGGCATTTCAAAGCTCCGTTGCTGAAGGCGAACCGTACCCGCTGAACATGTTCATCACATCCATCAGCGCATTTGGCTCTCCAGCAGTCGGTGCCTGCGCCAGATTCTTGGCGGTCTGCGATGACTGCTGCATTGCTGCGGCCTGCTCCTTCGCTGCCATCGCCTGATTGCGTGCCTGACGCACCATAGCCACGTCCTTGTCAGCAACGATCAGGGACGGATCGACGCCAAGCATGTCAGCGTAGACATCGGCCCACTGGTCACTGTCGAACTTGTCAAGGATCTCTGGCTTCATCGTGGCAATCTGGCCGAGGTTGCCGACGAACCGATCCACGGCGTTTGTGCCGATTGCGCGCTGGGCCTGCGCGAGCATGGACACGAACTCCACGTTCAGATCCATGCCCATCAGTTCCGGCGGCGGCGGCGGAACAGCACCGCTCGTAATCATCCGGTTGAACGTGATGTCAACCAGTGGGTCCAGCAGCTCATTGTGCAGTCGCTCGAGCACCGGCCCCAGCATCAGGAGTTTTTCCTCATGTCGCTCGGCGACCTCGGTTGCGGTCATGCGGGTGTAGGGTGCATTTGCAAGCATGAGGAATAGGTCTGCGTAGAACGATCCACGGACACGCTCGCGCACATCCTGGATATCGGCCAGCAGGTATTGCAGGTTCAGGTTGACCTCGAACGCGGTCTTGATGCCCATGCTGGCACCGTCCACAAACGAGATGCCGCCTGGCAGCGTTTCCACGTCCCGGTTCTTCATGCTCGTCGGCACCTGAAGCGGCGGCTTGGTCTGGTAGTCGATGGCCTGCGCCTTGCGAAGTTGCTCGTGCTGGAGCTGCTTCACGTCGCCGAGCGCCTCCATGCCGGGGCTGTTTCCGTAGATGTCGCCACCTGCGGTAGCCCAGCGCGGACACAGAGCCGGGAAATACTCAAAGCCGCTTTCGCGCAGGAACACGCCATCCTCGCCGCCGACCTCGAAGTAGAACGAGCCGAACGGCATGTTCTTGCTGTCCTTCTTGGTCATGTCCCGGTCTGCTCGAGGCTCAATCGCATGGATGACAGGAACCCACTGGTCGAGCGTGCCGGTGTCGTACATGTTCTGCACGCCGGTTGAGCAGTTGTCGTATCCAAACTCCTTGACCATCTGCGACACGGTCATCTCGAACTCTCGGTAGAGCGTGCAGACGCGGCCCTGCGCGTCAGTCGAAATGCAATACTCGCCGCAGGTAAGCGGGTAGTGGTGGATGACCCGGTTGAAGTCCGGCATGATGATCGTGGCCGCCGTGCCGAACGCACCAAGTTCCTCGTAAATCTGGTGCAGCGATCGGTAGGTGTTCGACTTCTGGAACACCAACTGCATGCGCCTGGTCACATCGTCAAGCCACAACTTCACCGGCTGGTACGAGTTCAGTTCAGGGTCTGGCGTCGCCAGCCGGAACCATTGCCGAGCCGGGCTGGTCGCGCCGGCCATCATTCCAGCGCCGAGCGTGCGGAGCGACCGCGTGCCGGTGTTGTCGTAGATGTTGTTGTGACGGCGCCAGCCCTTGTCCCTGTCCTGGCGGAAGTATCGCCCATTACGCGGCAGCAGGTAGGACGTGATCTCCTGCCAGTGCGCAAACCACGAGGCGCGCTCTGACTTGAGCTGGCCCCAGCGAGTAAACAGCCGATCACGCTGCGGAGCGTTCTTGTAACTGCGGTTATCGCCGGGGTATTCGCTCATGGATTATCCACCGAGAAGGGAACTGCGACCGAGCTGAAGATCCTGCGGGTTGACGCCCATAGGCCCAGTAAGCATGGTGCTGGCAGGCCCGCCGCCTCCGGCCTCCTGCGCGGCCTGCATGATGCCGGCAACGTCTGGCGCACGACGATTCGCTGCGCGCATAGCACCCATTGAAGCCTCGGTCTGCGCCTGCGCCTGCTTTGCAGCCTGCGCTTGAGCAGCCTCCTGCTTGCGCATGGCATCTTCCTGCGCCTTCTTGCCCTGCTCGCCAGCATAAACCGAATAGCCGGTTCCAGCCGCAGCCGCACCAGCCAATGCGCCAATGAGAATTGTTGATAGTGCTGCCATGTTCAAATCCTCTTTGTGTGAGTTTGTTCTGTTCGGTTGTAACCCATGCGCTTGAGCATGCCTGACACTACATCGGCATTCTCTACATCAAGATTGCTCATGCAAACCGCTGTAGCACCTTTCTCGCGTGCCCATTGCTCAAATGCTTGAACCAATCGAATTGCTGCTGTGCTGCGGCGATGTCGCGTATCGATCCACCAAGCCATTTCGCTTGCTACCAACGCTTGCGGCGCATACCAAAGCGGCGCAACGACTGCGACCAGCATTCCAATTAGCGTGCCATTGTTCTCGGCCACGAATACCGTAGCGTTGCTCATGCACCATTTGATTGTCGCCCGTAGTTCATCATCTTCAGTAACCGCAAATTCCGCATACGGCGAGAACGCCACGAATTCTTTCGCCATGCCAAGGATCGCATCCTCGTCATCGGCAGTAGCCAAACGAATCATGCTGACCTCCAAACGCTAGAAATGTTCATATTCACTACGGGCACCTCACACCTCCTCGTATGGGTCATAGTCCTTCGGGCGTGGGTCGATCTTCTCGCGCACCTCGCGTGGCAATTGCTTGGCGACCGGATAAGCGAACGTCAATGCCAGCGAGTCGGCGATGTCCGGGCTACCACCGCCCTGTAGCCGCTTCTTGATCTCGTCCTTGCTCTCGAGAACGCGGCGACCGACCTGGTCGTACCAGAACGTGGGCGTGGACAATTCTGCCTTCAGCGTGTTGTCATCCGGGATCTCGCCACCGTTGTCGATCCATTCCTTGACTGCCCACCACATTTCGGCGCGCTTGTTGAGGAATAGGTTTGGCTGGGTCGCCTTGCCGCCGAACGGCACCTCGACCACGAAATAGTCCAACTGCCGCAGGCGGTCGATGACGCCAGCGCCGGCACCGGAGTCGATGAACACGGCGTCCGGATCGCGGTCCTCGATGACGTTGGCAACGGCTGCGGCCAGCTGCATGTTGTCCATGCCCTGGTAGATGATCGGATCTTCCATGCGCAGCCCTTGCCGCAGCACGATCACGCTCCGGTCATCGCCGAACCGGGCCGGATCGACGCCGACGACCAGCGGGAACTCGAGTACCTCGCTGTCCTTGTACTCGCGGCCTGCCGCTGTCTCGGTATCTGACAGGCTGATGAGCTGATCCGACCCGGCTGCGCTGAAGTCACACAGATACTCTCGAGCGAATGCCGCCTCTGGCATGTCCCGCCGCAGGCGCTCGACCTCGTCGCGGTCCAGCGCGTCGGTGTCGTTGACCGTGTACCGGGCCGCATACCAATCAGGCAGCGTCCCAGCCCGGTAGAACAACTCGCTGAACAGGTTGATGCCGGCGGGCGTTCCGATGAACATGGCCCAGCCCTTACGGTCTGACAGCGCCGGCTGGATGATGTCGTTCCAGACTTCGGGCTTGATCTGAGCCACCTCGTCAATGACGCAGCCATCCAGTCGCACGCCACGCAGTGCGTCCGGGTTGTCGCCACCAAACAGGCGGATCGTGGCACCGTTGGATTTCAGAGTAACGGCTAGGTCCACCTCGTTGATCTCGACGCCGCCATACCGAAGCATGGGTTCGACCTTGCGCTTCAGGCGTGCCCAGGCGATGGTCTTGGCCTGTTTCAGGAACGGCGCGACGTACACGAAGAACGGCATCTGATCCCGGCACTTGATCGCGGCGTGCAGCAAACGCACCAGCGCCAGTTCAGTCTTGCCGGCGCGGCGGTGCAGGGCCAGCACGGTGAACCGCTTGCGGCGCTGGTAGCACTCGAGCTGCCACGGCCTCGGCGTGAATCCAAGAGGCACCGTGAAACTAGTCATCCGGCAGTCCCGTCACGACATTGATCGTGACCGATCCGCCGTGGTCGATCCCGACCTTGTCGCCGTACTTATTCGGACTCCACTTGGCTAGCAGCTTCAGGCGCGTGTCAATCTGGAGCCGGCGCCACTGCACCTCGACCTGGTCCTGCGGCGGCGTGTCTGCCAGCATGCGGCATTCCTCGGCAATAGCGTCGTATCCATCCTCGCGCGCGCGCGCGAAGCGTAGGATAAGTTGCTCATTTGCGTTGATCCAATCGTAAACCGTTGTGTAGTGCGGATTGCCGGGCTGTCTGCACCACTCCCGAAGCGTCTTGCCCTCTGCAATCCAGCGCAGCAGGCCTTCGATAATGTCCCGAGATATCGGCGTGCTTGGCCTACCCGGTCGCCTTGCGCCTCCAGGCATGAGCGATTTGCCCACGTCGCTCGTATCTGCAGATTTTGATGACTGTGTCTCTGCGGAGGTTGAACATCTTGGCGAGTCGCCGGTATCCGATGCCTTCCTCCTCGTGGAGGTATCGGAGTCGCTGGACGGTTGCTTCCGGGATCGTGGCATTGTGGTGGGTTTCGCCTATGCGGTCGCCGCGCTCGTTGACGGCGACTACTTTCGCTTCTTTGCGCGGGCTGGCAGGCTCTTGAAGCTGCTTGTCTTCTTTGCCCATTTCTTGGCGATCTTTGGGTGTTTCGCGTACATGAAACGCTGCTGTGCCTTGGACTTGAACGGCATCACTTCCATCCCTTCTTGAGTTGTGCATATGCCTTTGGGCTCACGGTGGACTTGGACTTGGATCGGCTGGTGCCGGCCTTGCGCCTGCGGTTGATGTTTCCGACGAGAGAGTTCTTGGTCTTCTTTGCCATTAGGCTTCCCAGTAGGTGGTTTCTCCTCGTCGGTAGTTCTTCAAGTCTTCACGCTTGCTCGGGTTGACGAGGTGCTTGTCCGAGTAGGTGACGTAGTTATTCGGCAGCAGGGCGAACTGGCCTGTGTCCATCTCGAGCAGGTTGAGCGGCTTGTGTTCGTGCGGGTAGCGCGAGAAGCCGTCTGCCCAGTCGATCACGATTCCGGTGTGCCGGCCCTTCCATCCGTACTTGATCGTAACTACCTCGAGTCCTTCGAGATAGTGCAGATGGAGACATTCCAAATGTTCACCCATTCCGGCCCACGGTTCCAGGTCATGGCGATCATGCCAGAACCCACCATCCTGCGTTGCCAGCAATCCGTGCATGGGTAGGCCGCACCAGTGTGCGCCGCTCTCGAGCAGGACATGTGTCATCAGCATCTGGCCGGGCCGTGAATAGACAGCGTGCCAAATGCCTCTGGTGGTGCCGCCAGGCATGCCCGGCCCGAGCAGGTGGTTTGGTACGGTGACGTACAGGTGAAACGGCAGGTTCGCGTGGCGCGGCATCAGCGTCGCGATGTCTTGCCGCTGCACTTCCACTTGGCGCGCGAGAGCCGCAGCGGGCTGTTTGGGTTCTTGGCTGCTGCCGGGCTCCGTTGCATCTGGCCCCAGCTGCGGGCGCAGTAGGCGTCGCCCTTGGCGGTGCCGGGCTTGATCCGGTCGCCGCCGCCCCTGGCCTTGCCGGCCTGCCCGTAACTGACCCTGTTAGTGCGCCCGGTCTTTGGGTTCTTCACGACCTTGACGAATCGCTTGCCTTTGGCTGGCTTCATGGTTGTCCTTTCGTCGGAGGCTTGGATGTTCCGACTCGGCGGAACTGTAGCACAAACAATGCCCGGCCTATCGCATCTCCTGCGGCCTGGACCGTCGCTTCATCCAATGCCGGTACAGCGGCGTGAAGGACTTCATGTGCGATGACGGATGCGAGTCGCTGCTGCGACAGGTTCCGTCGCACCCGGATGGTTGGGTGCGGTCCTGGTGGGTGATCGCAGTCTCCAAGCCAGTCCTTCGGCAGGTCTTTCGACCGCACGAGCTTGATCCTCCAGCGCCTTCCGTTGATCGTGAGTCTGGCCTCATGTTGCACGGGTCAACTCCGCAGCGAGTCGGTATTCCTTCTGCGTACCCGCGATGTGGAGGCGCATCCAGACCGCGCCCTTGCCCTTGGGCGGCAGTCCCTTCTCCACGCTCCAGCCGCCGAATCCATCGTGATGCTCGTCCTTGTACGTTCCGACTCGGCAATGAATTTGTTCGTCTAGCACAACCTCCGCGTTGCCTAGGAACATTCGCAGCCGCTCCCTTGCGATCGGAACGATCCAATGGTGGTGCGAATGCCCGGTTACTACAAGGTCAGCATCCGGGTACAGGCTGGCGTGGCGTCTAGTATCAAGTACGCCGTGAGTCATCATCGCCCCGCCGCCGCTGCCGTGGAAATAGCGCATTTTGAACGAGAAGGTTCCGCCATGCCGCGAAACGAGCCGGAACAGCACCCAACCGCCGTACCCGCCGGAATAGACCGGGGCTGGCCCTGCTGCGCTCAACCCGGCGCAAGTGCGCTCGGTCAGGTCAACCTCATGTCTTTTGCCTATGGCTGTCTCGTGGTTGCCGCGCCCGATGACCACGAACCGATCCTGCCACGGCGAGAAGAACTTGACGGCCTCGCGCACGATGGCGTCGAGGTAGTCGCCGCATTGGTACTCCTCGCGCATGGCCGCGCGGTCAGCCCGCACGTCCCACCGCCCATTCATGCAGTCATGGAAATCCCCACACGAAATCACGCCGCCCTTGCGCTTCGTGATCTCGTTCATGTGCTGCTTCTGCATCGGAAGATCGCTGTGCGCGTTATCGAAATGTCGGTCGGAGTCGATCAACGCCCACCATTCAAACTGGTGCGGCGTCTCGCAGAGCATCGTCACGCGGTGGATGTTTCGGGATAGTTTCTCGACTGTCCATTGCGTACCAGGCGTGATTCCGTCGCGCCAATGGTGATTCTTCAACTCCTCGCGGATTCGGGCCTTGTCGCACTTACGCGCCATTTTTGACCTCCCATCGCTTTAGGTGAAGTTCAACGCGCGGATTCTTGGCATCGACCATGACGACCATTGGCAGGTGCGTCAGTGCCGAGTCATCGACGAGGAGGCCGGCATCGACCAGTCCATCGAATGTGGCCTTGAGAGCTGCCAGACAGTTGTCTTTATCCCGCTTGCGATTCGTGGATGCGTACCAATGGACGGCGCAGGTCGCCTCTTTCCACGCGCCCTGCTCGCCGGCTTCGTGCATTGCGACCTGGGTCGCGGCCCACGATTCGACGCGCGCCTTTTTCGTGGCCTTTGAACGGATAGCCCAGTGCACCCTCGAATTGGGCTGAAGGCTGCGAGCCGGTATCCCAACAGTCACGGTGAGTACGTCGGGCATAAGGGCATCCTGCCACGCTCGGAGCATGACCGCAAGGGCAGAGGCCGTCCGTGGCCGCTCGCCCGTCATTGTGTGCGCATCCTACTCATCGTCCGACGTTCTCGGTCGGCGGAGCCGGCGAGGCAGTGGCTCGACAGCAGCCCAGATTTGCGCTGCCAGACGAAGCCCGTGCCTTGCCTCCTCCATGTCCAGCGCCGTTGGATAGTGCTTCAGGCACCGCCTGGCTTCATCCCGAATCGCGGATGGCACGCCCGGCGTCCGCTTCGGATCGCACAACGCACCAAGGAAATGGCGGGTGCGCGAGATGGAATTGAACCGCTCGACTGGCAGCGTCATCAGTTCAGCGTACCACCAAGAATCTTATTTACCAGCAACTACCGCATTCAGATATTCCCAACCTCGCTCTTCTGCATAGCCCTCCGATGCGCCGGCACCCGGGAATTGCGCGAGCAGTTGGCATACCTCCAACCGCGCCTCGTCGCGCTCGCGCCGCGCCTCGTCGCGATGTAGGGCGATTCGGCGTATCGAACCAAGCAGGTTCGCGGCGTGTTTTGCATCCTTCACGCAATGGTGCACGATCATCTCAATCCAAGCCTGTTCCAATTCGTCTACGTGGTCGCTCACTTGCCGTCCTCCTTGAAGCAGTCCCAGCCGCGTTCCTGTGCATACTGCTGCGGATGTTGCACACGCATTCCCGCGCGCTGCCAACCCACTGCGAATTCGCACAGTTCCCGCCTCGCCTCGTCGCGCTCGCGCCGCAGACTTTCAATCTCATCCGCCGCGACGGTCATTAGGTTTTCGTCGCCCAACTTGTGCCGAAACTCTGACGCGACTTCTCGCAGCGCGTCAATGATTTCCTGTGTCACGCGAACACTCCCTTCATATCCATTGCTGCCCACACAACTCCCACCGCGTATTCAGACCATTCCTCGACCTTGCCTGGCAGCGGCTCGGCTGTGAGCGCACCGATCTTCCGTGCGTAGGCGACTCCTACGGCGATCTCCTCGCGTGTAGCAAGAAGTAGCATCCGCCGGCTATCCGTTCGGTCGCGGTCAACCTCGGTTGGATTGATGCCTTCCTGCCATGCCTTTGAATGCACGGCTTCTCGTCGCTTGTTGCGCTTGATCTCTCCAGCCAGTTCCTCCGGCTTGACGTGAGAGCGCGAGAGTGTGCGCCGCATGGACTTGCAGGCGGCTGCGATCTCCTCGTGAGTGAACTCCTCCAGCACCTTCGCGGCCTCGTCGTGCCTTTTGCTGCCAGGCTTTGCCCATGTGCTTCCCGCGAAATTCTCGAGTATTGTGGCTCCGGTTTCGGGTCTCATGCGGTCTCCTCCGGGTCAAGGTATCGACCCTGTCCAAGCCACGTGGCCGGGTGCGGGATGAACTTCGGGTCTGTCGTGCGATGCTGCTGCGCCAGCGCGTCGATGCGCTCGCCCATGTAAATCAGCGCGTCGGTCGGCTCGTCATGTTCGATGTCCTCCATGATCTCGCGCACGCCCTTGTCAAGTAGGGCCATCGCCCGCTTCTTGCCCACCTTGCGCGGGAACTTGAGCCAAAGGGCATCCAGCGCGGCCTGTGGGATCGTGGCTCGGCGGTTTGGCTTCGGATCATTTACGGATGAATCAGGCTCGACGGCGGAGCCGTTGAGCGTATCTCTGATTGGTTCTGTCTCTGATAGTGATTGTGTATGTGTTTGTGTTTGTGTTTGGCATGATCCAAGCATGGCCGGAGCATTGCTACGAGCATTGCTTGGAGCATCCCACCGTGCTGCTGCCGCCTTGCGTGCCCGGTCTGCGTTGCGCTTGCCGGACTCGCGCATCTCGCCACGCTCACGCTCCTGCCGTGGGTTGCGCCTCTTGCCGTCGCCGTACACCGGGAACTTGTCCTCTAGCAGATGCCACGCTGATCGGATGTCTGGGTCGAGCCTGAACAGCCGTTCCGGGTCGCTCGGAAGTCCGTCGCCTTCCCACGCGGCCCAGAGCAGGATCATGTACGCGCCGCGCTCGCTCGCGCTCCATCCGAGCGTGGCCGCCATGAAGTCGGTGCCCCAAAATGGCATCCACGGTGCTCGGCCTTTGGCCGTTCCGTTGCCGTCTTTCGCTACACTCACTCGAAGCCTCCTGCCGTTCTATACACGGCGGTAACGGTTAGAAGCGGCTCGCCTCACGCAAGGCGGGCCGTTTCGCTTATTGTCCAGACTTCAGCCTGGATTGCAAGTCTGCCACGCGCGCTCGCAGATTTTCGATCTCGCGAGCTGCCTCGCGAAACAACGCCGATTCGTAGTGCGCCAGCGTGTACTCGGCCATTGCTCGCTGCCGGCGCTGGATCGAGTCCTCCGCCATCGTCGCGTGCAATAGCAGGCGGTCATGGATATCACGGCGCGGCTCGCTGGTCATGGCTCGATTCTACTCTGTCTTTTGGCTGCTCAACTCCTCCACGATCGCATCACGAGCCTCTTGAATCCACGCAGCTCTGTCGCTCTGGTTTCGATAGCACCGCTCCACGCGTCCAAGCATGTTCTTCGTGTTGCTCGGTGCGCTCGAGACCAACACGGCAATGCGACTCGCCGATAGCCCGGTCAGGTTGTGCAGTGCGTCAAACGCCATGAGTCTTGCGATGACGCTGTCCTTGTCCTTTACGCCCTTCGCCGGCCAGGCAAACCCACGCCCGGCCAGAGCCCGCTTCACGCCCTCAAGTGCTGGCTTCTGGTGATACATCAGGAAATCCTCAACGTAGGCTGCTTCTCGACCAAACGTGCAAATGGCAGCGTTGCCCCGCCCTCGAGCGCCGCACGGATTGCATCCTTGTCGATCTCTCGCGTGACCACCTCTCGGTAGTAGGCATCCGGGATCGCGTCCACAATCTCGAGCGCCTGCTTGCCGCCCGGCATCGCAAGTGTCACGCGCCAGCGCGATGTCTCCAACTTCTTCATGCCTTCCGACTGCATGATGCGCAGCACGTGCGACCGGAACCAATCGGCAACTGCCTGGTCGCGCTTGGCCCGCTGGCGCATCCGGTCGGCCTCGGCCTTACGTGCCTCGGCTCGCGCCTCGATGTCGCGCACCAGCGACAGCACATCGTCGATTGCCGCCGGCAGCGAGTCCGCCTGCCGTGCCAGAATGTCGAAATGCCCGCCAAGTTCGGTGATGTCTCCGCCAGTTTCCGCGCTGGCCTGGATCATCTCCTCCAGCTCCTGCGCCGCAGCGGTCGCTTCGTACAGTCGTGTGATTGCGTTGCTCATGCTGTCTCCTTCGGAATGTTGATCTTCAATTCGCCACGTTCAATCATCGCCATCAGGCTTGCCAATTCGTCTTCTGGAATCTTCGGATCAAGTCCGGCATTCATTGCGACCTGTGTGGCCCGTGATCCAGCCAGAAACACGATCATCAGCGTGCGTTCCAATTTCGAAATCTTCTCTGTTAGTTCTGCAATCTGTGCCTGCAATTCATCGCGTACCATGTTGTTCTTTCGTGTGTGTTGGAAATAGCCCGAGCGGGAATCGCTTCACCGCCCGGGCCTTCCGGGTGCGTCAGAATGGAATCTCGTCCTCGGCTGGCACCGTCGCCGCCGCTGGCTGCTCGGAGTTTACAGCGCTGCGGATGCCGTACAGGGTGAGCCCGTACTGACCCGACTGAACAAAGGCATCGACAGCTTCGCCTCCGAGGCAGTCCTGCGCCGCGAGCATCACGTTCTCGTCGAAGCACGATGCCCATTCCTCGCCGGCGTCAGACTCAAACAGGATCGGCCACCTGTTGCCTCCGTTCTTTGTGGCCTTGCCCTGGCCCACCTTGCGGACTGTAATTCCTCCGCGCCATGCGCAGTCCTTGGCTGGCCTAGACGCCAGCACCTCGTTATACGCGCCAGCAGCCGCCGTGGCTGGTTCCTTGGCCTTGGCCGTGGTCGGAGCCGCCTTCGGCGCCGAAATCGAACTTGTGGCATCCTGCTGCGCCTGGCGGGCTGGAGCGTTTCCGCTAGACTTGTTGGCAACTGTAGTGGTTTCAGTCCGAGGTGAAACCTTGCGAGGCTCGAACGTGCGGTCATCGCGCTTGTCCATCTCGGATTCCTCCTCGCGAGGCACCATGAGCAAATCCCGCAGGAAGTAGTTCAAACTGGCCGTAAGCGCCGAAGCAAGTGCTTTATCAACCGGACGGCCCTTCTCCGGGATTGCAACCCAACCGACCTCGTCGGTGACGCTCTCGCCGCTCGCCGGGCAGCTCAAGATGAACTGGCTCTTGACGATGCCGCCATCTGCGGTGCCTTCAAACGTCCAGCCGGAACGGCGCAGCACCAGGCCGGCGCAGTGCAATGCCGCACGGCACGCTCCAATCATCGCCTCGCTGCTGGTGTAGTTGTAGTGGTGGAAACTGTTCTTGCTGTCCTTGCCCACGCTGGGCAATGAACTCTGTGCGGCCAGCAACGCGCTGGCGAGTGATGTCTTGGGTTCAGGCATGTGCATGTCTCCTTGCGCGGTATTGCGCGGAGGCACACTAATGCACCATCTCACCGTTGTCAACACCCATATTCCACAATCTTGCCATATTCTCGTGGGTGCAATGAATGTGTCTGAAATGTGTCCATTATGCCGCTTGACATATTGCTACCCGGAGTTACATTAGCCGTGCGCAATTCCGCGCTGGAGACACATCATGCCAACCGTTACGCAATTGATTGAGCAAGAGAAGCGGGCAGCCGACCTGGCTCGCACGATTTGGGAACGAGCTGGAATGACACCATCGCAGTTGGATGCAGCATTCGTGCTGGTATCTGCTGATCGCCTAGCCGACGCTGCATATGCGAGGCTTTCGGAAATCAGGGCTGGAACGCTGATCGGTGACATTGCGGATGCGGAGGATGCTTGCGACGCAGCGCAGGATGCAGCAGCCATCGCAGAAGCGAACTTCATCACCCTATGCGGAAAGCTCGAGGTGATGCCTTGAAGACCGTAGCAAGGTGGTGCAGCGATGATTGGAAAAGGCATCGCTTCGGAAAGTTCAATGCAACGGGACCGATTCGCACATTCGATGAGTGTGCAAGG
>Ga0315903_10006750_pt1 | contig 14549 bp, 17 predicted proteins | sample LakEriMetagenome_7_FD_203524 | JGI IMG/M metagenome (GOLD analysis project Ga0315903, IMG submission 203524) | Freshwater fungal communities from buoy surface, Lake Erie, Ohio, United States - Buoy 2 MA119 | ecosystem: Environmental > Aquatic > Freshwater > Lake | place: USA: Lake Erie, Ohio...
ACACCAACTGCTGTGCCACCTCTTCCAAACTTACGTCTTAATTCTAGCCCTCTACGTGCATTATTTGCCATAGACTCTGTTGGTCTTAAATCTAAATCTTCTATTGATCTCTTTGTCATTTCATCATCCATTATCATGTCTGTATTTACTCTAGAATTTGGAACTACAGCAAATCTACAATTACCATTTTCTTCAATTGGAATAGATAAAATCATACAAGAATTTTCTGATTTGTGAAGTGCACAATTGCCACATTTAATTCCTATAGATAGGTTGTCGTTTTGACTACCATCAACATATCCAACCCAGATTCCTTCTGCTTTATCTAGTGGACCTACTTCATCTGCTAATTCTAATAATTTATTTGCTAAAACTTTTTCTGGTTCTGGTAATTCTTCATATAAAGACTGACCTTCCCATCCTTCTGCTTTTGTCATGTCTGGGCAGCAATCTGATTTAGTTACTGGAACACAGTTTGGAACCATCTTTCCATCTTTTCCAGGTTTCATACCACGTTGCACATATCCATCCCAACATGGAGATTTTTTACCCATATGCTCTGGACAATTTTCTTTGTCTTCACACTCTTCTAAAGAATGTGGCTTTGTATTTGGGGTATCTTCATTAGTAATTACATCATCATGTGATTTTTTAGCCTGTGCTTCAGCAGCATACAAGGCTCTTTGTTGCTCGATTGCCTTTTTACGTGATGGGTGGCATCCGTGTGATCCAGATGGACCAACTACTGCATAACCCTTGCAACCACCATAGTTTCTCTTAATATCGTAAGGCATAACTAAATTATACCACCGTTATCGTAGTTGAGCATGTTCTCTAAAAACATTCTTTCTTCATCTTTTAAACCATCAAGTATGGCTGGATAGTCTATGTCCTCTTTAAGCATTACCAAAGGACCTTCGTCCTCAAATTTAATTTCTACATATCCCTGATTCCATAGATCAAAGGCTATTTGATTTATAAATTTCATATGTTCTTCAAAGAACTCTGGAATAAGTTCTTTCATCTTAGGAGTAATGGTATATGTAAAAGAGTCTATTTTTGAGTCATACCCCGAAATTTCTATAGCACCTAGTTCAATCATTAATTCTAAAAATCTATTAACATATTCTTTCTGTTCTTCACTGAAGTCTTCCATATCGCTCATATCAATCTGAACCCACCATTCCAGTTGTTTAGTGACCTTCCAGCAATTCTTTCTTTTTCATATCCGTAGTCATCATCTCTGATAGAGTCATTGTCTACCCCACCTCTTGACCATGTATGAACCTCTACTTCTTTTATTCTGTCCTTTTGTGACCTGCTAATAGCATTATAAACAGAGCCACACATAGCATCTGCCAAGTCCTTTGACTTTTTACGAGGATGGTCTACTCTATTACCCATGATTCTTAACTCAAACATTTCTTCTAAAAGTATGTCTATATGTGGTGCTTCAACTCTTTCTTCGTAAACAAGCATTGCCAAGTCTTCATAATGCTTTTTTGCAACAGATAGTGTTTCAGTTTTTATACCCACCTGTTTTAATTCATTTTGAATATCAAAGGATTGCCAACGATCAAATGTAACTAGTCCAAGATTAAAACCCTGTCTTCTTAAATCAATAATCCAATTCTTAACTTCACTTAGATCAACTGGACCTTCACGTCTTGGCTCCCAGTATGCGATAGCATCAACAACAACTAATGGCATAACCTGTTCATAGTTATTGAATGACTGAACACTAACCCACTTTTCAACATGTGCAATAGATACTGCACACTTATCATGTTTTTGTGCTAAGTCAGCGTGAACAAAATATTCAACATCCTCTTGTGGTTTAAAATTAAAATCAAATCTTCTATTGTTGTCTAATGGGTTATGTCTTGACAGTGCCTTTTCGACTTTAGTTCTATCCTTAAAGAATGCATCTGATGAAACTGTAGGCATACAAGCAAAACGCATTAATGCATCTGACTGATCTGTAAAGAATGCTATTTTAAAGTCTTCAATGCTTCTTGTGGGATTCATTTCCCATGTAGGTCTTCTTAATGCAAATACTCCAGGATATTTGTAACTAAGAATGTTATCCTCTTCCCACTCAATTGTAAATTTATTTGTTGGGTCATCATCAGAAAGTGTTGGGTTAATTATGAATTCATGTGTTCTAAGACCAGTTTCTTTTTCTGCAACAACATCTTCATATCTTTGTGAAATAAAGTCACCCTTATATCTTGGAAATGAAAGGAGAATTACCTTTCCAAAGTCTGGAAAACGTGAATCAACAGAGCCTCTAAATGCTTTGTATAAGTTATCTGCTGTCTTTCCCTGATCGTTTCCAGTTCCTGTTTCCATAGCAAATCCAGAAATTTCATCAAGAACAGCAAGCATTAAGTTTAAACCTTCTGCAGACTCTCTTTCTGAGTGTCCAGAATAAACTGTAATTGCTTTATTAAATTCTATGTTATCTACCTTTGCTTCATACTTTCCTGCAAACCAAGGTGAGCCTTCAATCTTTGATTTAAATCCTTTAAAGAATACGTTCTTTGCTTGTTGTGCGTTTACTGCAACGTTAATTAAATCTATTGCATCGTTCGATGGTTTCCCAAAATACCTCGATGGATCTTTGAGGCATAAAAGTTTATAGACAATATAAGCACAGCCAATGGTAGAAGTATGATCTTTACCACTACCTTTTCCACACATAAGAATAACTTCAGACTTGGTGTATTTTTTATAATGGTCACTTCCCTTTTCCTTTCCTAGCCATCTTTCAACATCTTCTTTTTTAAAAATTTGACTCATACATTCCACAAGTGTATATTGATACTCAGAAAGTTCTGGTTGATTTAAATAGTCTTTTCCAGTAACAAATGTTCTTACATCTACAGGATCTTCTTCAAATGGACTTTGATCAAGTGCCTCTATAAAGTCACTAAAATCAATCGGTGTCGGAGTCAATTATAACTACCTCCGTTTGAATCTCAGACAATCTACGCATTATTTCTTCACGGACTTCTGGATGTTTTGAGGCAACTTCTTTTAATATCTTCATTAATACTTCTTGCTTTCTTTCCATTTCAATAATTTGTTCTGCTATTTCTTTATTATCTAGCAGTCCTGCCTTTTGTAGCATTTCAAGTCTTTTACTTTCAATATCTGCTATTAGTTTAATAGCGGTTGTTTTGGCTGTAAGATTTGCAGTAGAGTCTGCAGCGTCAATAACTTCATATGTTTTTTTAATTAAAGATGAGTAATGTTGGTCAGCACCAGCAAGTGCTTCCTTAGCACGTGCATGAATGGCCTGGTTATTAGAGACCATTGAACGCCAGTCATTTAGTAGGTTTAAAACTTTTTGACGTGGTATAACTAAATCTTTTGATATTTGAGAAGCATCAGATCCTTTAAGATACTCTGCTGCAACCTGATTTACCAAGTCTAAATGTTTTACTAAATCATCGTTCATTGTCTAGTGTCCTTAATAATACAAGATATCCAATAAGGTCTAAGATAGTATCTTCAGATGCATATTCTTTACCCTTATGGATTCTATTAAGTTTATCATCAATACGAATATAAATTTGTTCTTTGGGGGTAGATTTACTAAATATATTAATAGGATGACTATATGAACTACCATATGAATTATTCTTATTAATAAGTAGTTCTGCTATATCTAGACATTCATCTAATATCTTTCTACCCGCAGGTGCTTGGGTTGAGATATCACGAATAAACTTCATGCGATCTTCAAGTTGTTTTTCAAAATCTGGATACTTATAATCTGCCATTTTTACCTCTTCGACTTTCTAAGGCCAAACTTGGCAAGATATACGTATATAGTTTCAACAGATGTTCCACACTCTTTTGCAATTTGTTCAGGACTTTTCTTATCAACTTGATACCTTTTCTTTAACCAAACTTCACTTGTATATAACTTCATTTTACCACTACCCCTTGCCCTTGTCAAGATTATGTGGTTGATCTACCAGTTTATGCCAATTTTCAGATGCATACCATCCAATTGCAATTGAGTCGGCAACGTCATCATCGTCAACTTTTAAATCAAACTGTATATTAACTTTATTTATAGTTCTTGTTTTTCTCATTTCTCTTTCTCTGGCTTTATAAAACGAATAAGATTTATCGTGTCCATATAGATCTCTAATAGCAAGTTTTTCTTCTTTTTTAAGTCTACCGTTTCCTATCCAAGATTGCCAAGATACTGGCGAGCATGAAACTATTGGTGCCTTATTAAACATTTGGCTTGCTCCAAGTATTGCACCCTGAACTAGTGATAGTGTTATTGCAGTATTTTGTGAGTTAGTATAAATTGCTGACTCAACAACTATTGCATCAATCTTAAAGTCTTTTAGAAACTGACTAATCTTTCTAGTAGCATCGCCAGTTCTTTCGTATACGTGATTACCATGAAAGTTTACCTTGCCATATTTAATTAACTCTCTTTCTGAGAACAAAGAAAATGCCATTGAGTTAGTAGAAGCATCAATAGCAAGTATAGTTTTTGGGTTACCAATATACCTTAATTTAGTTTTGCTCATAATCAAAAAAATCCTTTATCTCTTTCAAAGTTTTATCTACCTTTTTCCAATTTACCAAACATTGATCACAAAATGACTCATCGTTATATATGTTAAGCAATGTTCCACAACCACCTGCACATCTTCTATCCTTGCCAACTCTTTCTTTGGCTTTGGTTAGTTTATATCTTTTAGTAATCTTTTCTTTGGTTGCCAAAGTTCTACACTCAACACCGCAATAAATTTGATTTTTGCTTTTTGTTTCAAACGCCTTATCACACCACTCGCAGTGTTTTGTTGTCATTCAAAATCTTTCCTCTTTTCAATTTTTATGACACCCTTTTCTCTAGAGTCACAAACCTTTTCTAATGGACAAGCAGCACACATCTTAGTTCCCTGTCTAGAAATTCTTTCTGGTAACTGTTTATCTTCAAATGCTTTTCTAACTCTAATCATCCAATCAAACATTTTGTTTACTGATTCAACATCTTCGCTAGTTGGAACTACTGGAAGTGTTAATATTTCATGAGTATTTTTATTTTCATAAACAATAGCACCTAATGAATAATTTAAAATCTTCATATACATTAGTAGTTGCATTCTATTACTCTTGCTTGGGCTATTTGTTTGTTTTCTATACTCAAATGCTGTATCATTTGTTGTTTTGATTTCTATTAAAACATCTTCATTATCAATGGTAAAAAGGCCATCGCAGTATCCATAGATAGGAGGGTTGTCATATTTAACCTCTTGTTCTAGCCATTTAACTATTCCTGTTTTTTCTAATGCCTTGCCAATTCTTGTATGAGCATCTGTTCCAGACTGCATGTTAGCAATACTTGGACCATCATTCTTATTTTCAAACTCATTGCCTTCAAATGCTAAATACCAGTATCTAGGACAAGTTCCTTCGTTCCAAACTAACTTAGACGGAGCAAATGAATACTTTTTAGAGTAGGCAGGTTTATCTGCTGTATTTAATAGATATCCATTGTTGATAGCATCTGTTATTTTTTTTAAATCTACAGTTCCTGTATCAACCTTTTTAATAATCTTTTGTAGTAGCGTTTTCGCCATTAGAAATTCCTCACACTGTATTTAAGGGCATCGACCAGTTTGTCGGTTGCTTCTCTTACTGCATAGTACATATTTTTCTTTGATCTATCATCTTTTTTAACATGTGAATACCATGCAGCCAACATTGCAAACTTTGCTGAGTAGGCTTGCAATTGGGTAATCAATAGCGTTGCTTTTGCAGCAGGCACATCTGGGTTTGCTATTAATTTTGCTACGACAGTGAGGGTCTTGGTAAACTCCTCATCACTCATATACTCTGACATCTCATTAAAAGATGTTAACTTATTTAATAACTCTACTGTTGTTTCCATTACTCTTTTTCTCTTAACTGTTCAAATACTTCCCACTCAATTATAGCAAGTCTTACCTTTTTATGCTTTGAACCTAGAACTACCATAAGTGCTGGATTCTTTTTTCTATCCACTCTCATTGTGTCTGACACAATTTTTGCCCATGAGTCTTGGCTGATGGAATAGGATTTAGAATACTCTTTGACATCTACTACGAAGTCATCCAGTGATCCATCAGCCTTGACTGGCCCTCTACCTGAATTAACGTGTGGCTTTGCACCAATACGTTTTAGTTCAGAACGCTCGCTCATTAATATCCCTTCTGTGGAAAAGTTACTTTTGATAAGTGCTTTTGAGAGCACATCCAAGTAAGATCTCCTTTTTCTGCATACATTCTTGCTTTAGGAACTATTTCTTTGCATGTATGGCAAACAAACTTACCATTATATAAAGTATAGTTAGGCGTTGATTGTTGATTCAAGTTCTTTTAGTTTCTCTGGATTTTCTTTTAGATATTCAATTACTTTGGCTCTACCCTGCAATCTTTCACCTAAGACCGTATACCAAGCCCCACCCTTTTCAATGGTTCCTAGAAGTTCTGCTGTATCTACAAGATCGGCTACTTTGTCTACTCCGATTGTGTCGCCTTCAAAATAAAAGTCATATTCGCCAGCAAGGAATCCTGGGCCAGTTTTATTAAAGTCAATATGCCAATTAACTTTTCTGCCTACTTTTCCTTCAATTAATTTATCTCCAACTGCAATCTTTGACTTTAGTGCATTGTTATCAGAATCACTTGACCATAGTTTTACTACAGTGCTAGAGAAGAACTTGACTGCTAAGCCTCCTGTTGGCATGTGTGACGCATACATTGCACCAATATTATTTCTTAATTGAGATATTAAGACTAACAGTGTTTGGCCATCTTGATTATTAGCATAGTTAAGCATCTTAACAGCGTTAGTCATATCCTTTGCTTCAGCACCAATTTGTTTGGTATTTTCTAAAGCCTTTAATTCATCTGAGTCTTTTTCAAAATAAATAGCAGGCAATAGAGCAGATATAGAATCTACAATAATAATATCTATCTTTGCCTTCATTAGTTGAGTAGCAACATCAACCATATCATTAATAGTCTTAGCAGCAGAGTATACTAATTTATCTGTATCTACCCCAAGTTTTTTAGCCCATTCTGGATCAAATGACTGCTCAGCATCAATCCAGGCACATAGTTTGCCTTCCTTTTGTGCTTCACCAATCATCTGTAAGCAGAATGAAGATTTACCAGCAGATTTGTTTCCCCAAATCATTACTTGTCTTCCATATGCAAACCCACCTTTGAGTGCATTGTTAAGACTTATGCTTGGTGTCTTTTGTTTTTTAACTTCAACGTCTGTTGCATTACTTAATCTTTTTCTTAGATTAGGATCTAGTTGTGACAGAAATTCTTCTATCTGTATTGACATTATTTAACTACCTCATTCAGTATCAATGAACCATCATCTGATTTGCCAAACGTGAGTTTAACTGCAGTTCCTGGTTCGCATTTCATATATCCCTCAGAAAATTGTCTAGGGAAAACTATAATAGGTTTCATTTCTCTATTTGCATCTACTACAACCATACTTGCCATTTTCTTTCCAGCCTTAGTTACTCTAGGCTTAAATGATAGCACATAATACTCTTCTCCGCTATATGGCAAAGATTTATAATTTAAGAACTTAACTAAACTATTAGTTGTAAAATTCTTTATTTCATCTATTTGTATTGCTTCCATAATTCTGTTTGATCCAATTAAAAATATATAAGTCTTACCTTGCTCAATCTTGGTATCTTCGTCATCGAATGCACCAACCATTCCAGTAGCATCCATTACTTCTACCCTTGACCAGCCTTTTCCTCGTTTAATATTTTTTACTACACCCATTAATATGAAAGCACCTTGCTCATCATAGTCTTCAATATCGTCTATGTATGCATAGTAATGTGGAGGCACGCTTGTAGTAAATTCAGGTAAGTTTAAATATTCGTATAAGTTTTCCTTTACAACCTTTTCATTTCTAGGATTGTCAGGAAATGTCAAGGCACCAATTGCGTTTAGTGCTTCCACTGCTCTAACGTTAATACCACTACCTTTTTTAGAAGCAATGCTTGCAAAGTTAGAATATGAATTGTATGGTCTATATGAAATTATCTTTGATGCAACATTGTCAGATATCCATTTAACAGAAGATAGGCCCATTCTAATACCTTTTCCTTCAATGCTGAAGTCTGAGTTTGACTCATTAATATGTGGGAGTTTAACAGAAATATTCATTCTTTTTGCTTCAATTAGATATTCTGTTCTAGCATCTTTATCTTGTTCATTCTTTAATAAGCAATACATAAATTCAATTGGATAGTAGTATTTTAACCACGCTGTCCAGTATGAAAGCATTGAGTATGCTACTGCGTGAGACTTATTAAATGAGTATCCAGCATGTGCTTCGAAGTCTTGCCATAATGCTTCTGCAACAAACGGCGTAATGTGTTGTTGTGCACCAGTAACGAATCTATCTTTGAATTGATCAAATTCTCTAGCGTCTTTTTTCTTACCAATAATCTTTCTAACTTTATCTGCTTCTGCCATTGTCATTCCACCAAGATGAACGCAAGCCTGCATAACCTGTTCTTGGTAAAGAATACATCCATATGTATCCTTTGTAAACTCTTGCATAATTGGGTGAACATATTCAATCATTGACTTTCCATGTTTTCTTGCAAGATACGATTTACCAATTGTGTTCATAGCACCTGGTCTTACTAAAGCATTGGAAGCGGCTAGTTCATCTAGATTAGATACGCCCATCTTTACAAGCAAGTTTGTATACGGAGTTGCTTCACACTGAAACACTCCTTTTGTTTTGCCTTCTGAAAGCATATCGTATACATGTTTATCGTCTAAGTTTATATCTTTTAGTTTTATATCAATCTTATGTCTTTGCTTAATAGTTTTTATTGTTTCATCAATAACAGTTAAAGTTTTTAATCCAAGAACATCTAGTTTGATCAGACCAATACTTGCTGCCTCATCCATGTCAACTGCCACTACTGGAATTCTATCTTTGGTTCCAGGTGCTAATCTTGTTTCCATTGGTGCATACTTAAAGATTGGTTCTTTGGCTGTCACTACACCAGCAGCATGGATACCAGTTCCACGAATTCTACCTCTCATTTGTTCTCCATACTTAACTACTTCTGGATACTTCAATCTAAACCATTGTGCCTGTTTGCTTGTAGTAAATTCATCCCAATCATCAACGTGCTTTAATACTTTGTTAACATCAGACAAAGGAATATTAAATGCTCTAGATACGTCTCTTACAATACCCTTTCCTCTAAATTCTAAGAAGGTAGCAATTGATGCAACGTTTTTATATTCTTGTTCTAAATGAACCTTTAATTCATCACGTCTTGAGTCTGCAATGTCAGAGTCAATATCTGGAAAGTCATTACGCTCTGGATTGATAAACCTAAAAAATAGTAGTCCATATTTTATTGGATCAACATCTGTAATTCCAAGTGCATAACATACAAGTGAACCTGCTGCTGATCCACGACCAGGTCCAACCAAAATCCCCTGCTCTTTAGCCCAGTTAAGCATATTAGATACGATTAAGAAGTATGGAGAAAAGTTTTTATCTTTAATAATATCTAACTCTTCTTGCATTCTTTCTTTGTATTCTGGAATATCGTATAGTCCCTTTTCTGTCATACCCTTCAAAACCAAGTCAACAAGACCCATGTGTGGATCATCTATTTTAGTAGGCAATAGGTCTAGATTAGACTGAATATCATAATCTTCTACCTTGTCTGCAATTTCAATACTATTTGTATAAATATCTTCCCTAGTAATCCCTTGCATATTCATAGCCTGTTTCATCTCTTCGTATGAAAGTAAATGAATATCAAAAGATCTAAATGACATAGGTCTATCTGCACCATATAGGTAGTCAAGACGTTTCATAATATCATCTATCTTTTGAGACTTTTCAAACTTTGCCTCTTTGTCTAGTTTGGCATGAGTATTTAAAAGTAACATAATTTCTTGTACAACTTTTTGATCTGTTGTAGAATGATGACAATCAGGTGTAACGACTGACTTAATTTCCATAGAGTCTGCTAACTCAAGTAATTCTTTGTTTAGTTCTTTAGAGTTATGTGGCATTACCTCAACATAGAAGTCATCAGCAAATGTATCTTTAAACCACTTAAGCAATCTCTTTGCCTCTGCATATTCATTAAACTCTAAGGCTTTGGCAATAAGGCCAGACATACAGGCTGACAGAACAATCAATCCATCTTTATATTTTTCTAATACTTCAAAATCAATTCTAGGTTTTTTATAAAATCCTTCTGTCCATGCTATTTCATTTAATCTATTTAAGTTTTCTAGTCCTTGTTGGTTTTTAGCCAATATAACAATATGATTATAAACTAAGTCTAATGGGCTAGTTCTTTCTGATTTATCTCTATTGTCAAATCTATTAGTAGTTATATAGCCTTCTATACCAAGGATTGGTTTTATACCCTCGGCTTTTGCTGCACGATACATTGGACGATGTCCAGAAAGTGCACCATGGTCTGTAATGGCTATGGCTGTCATGCCGTTTTCTTTTGCACGCTTGCAATACTCTTCTGGAGTTGCAACACCATCCATAAGTGAATAGTGTGTATGAACGTGTAATGGAACGTAATTCAAGCCATAGCCTTTCAGATTAATTTACCACTCTGCTGCTGCAGTAGTGGTTGGATTATTAAATCCTAGATAGAATGATTCTTGTTCAGCATAAGGAAGTTCACGAACAACCTTATCTAAGTTGAATGCTTCTTGTGATCCCCAGTTAAATGGTTCTGAGTCTTGAGTTCCTGGAAGTAGGATATAGTTTGTTTCTGTTCCTTTTCCGTTTCTCTTTAGTTTCCAAACCATGTTGCTGATGCTATTTGAGTCTGCAGCAAATTCACGAATTGTGCTAAATGTTGCACTCTTGCTTACACCCATGCTCCATACTGCTACTTTTGGTTCATCTGTTCCATTGTTTACTAATACGTTGCAATAGAAACGAAGACGTGCTCTCCAGCCACTCTTAGGTTCTTTACGATACATTTCGCAACCAAAGCATCTGCCTTGACTATCTGCAGTGCAAGCAGCCTTACGTTTATAATCTTCTGGATTTGTGTGTTCACTAATTACAATAGCAAGACCACGCTTTTCATCATAGTTTGGTGAGTCTGCATCTAGTTCGCTAACGAATCTTATTTGAACGCTTTCGCCATCATCTAATTTTAGCCAATTTACTTTGGCTCCGCTGTTTTCTACTTTTGTTTTATCAAGAACGGCTTCAATGTTCTTGAGTCCTTTTATAATTGACATACTGTTTTTCTCCTTAATAATTGCCCTGTAAATGGGCTTACTTTATTGTAGCATTGAGACAACTATGTTGTCAAATGAATGCACAAACTTTTTTAGATCATCAAATGAAAGATCGGACACATCTTTGTATCCATCTGGTAATTTAGCAACAATACACTTTCCAGCACCTAAATCTGTAATTAACTTATTGGACATATTCTGACCAGCCTCATCGTTGTCACCTAGGGCTATCACTTGATTAAAGTATTGTTTTAGCAATCTACGTTGTTCTTTTGATATTGTTGCTCCAAGAGTTGCGACTGCATGGCCTCCTGCTTGCTCTATCATTATTGCATCAAAAGATGACTCTACAACAAAAACCTTGTCTACTCTTTTATTTCTCCAAAGATTAAATAAAGTTTTGCTTTTAGGCAAGTCAGTTGAATTTTTAAATACTTTGCCTTCAATTGATCTTCCAACAAAACCAAGGTAGTATGCATCTGGTGAATGAACTGGTATTGTTATCATATCCTGATTCTCTGAATATCCTAGTTTATAGTTAATCGCACTATCTTTAGTAATTCCTCTATTTGCCAAGTATTGTTGTGCCCTGCTATTTGACATCAAGTTTTCGTGCAATTTATCTATTAAGTTTTCATCAAATCTTTTTAGTTCTTTTTTATTTTCTAACTTATCAGATAATTTATCTAGTAGATTTCTATCATCTTTTTTAGAGTCTATAAGTCTAACTGATTCAAAGTATGATCTTTTAGTTGCCTGCATTATTACTTCTTCTAGGTTCTTAGATTCTTGACATGAGAAGCACCAGAATAATCCTGTTTCTTTTGATACCTCGCCTGCTGGAGATCTTGTGTTATTATGAAACGGACAAAAGATCATTAAGTCATTATCTAGTTCATATTGTATATCTATGCCAGCGGCTACGAGAGTTCGTTTGACTTGCTCGTCTGAGTAATATGTGATTGTATTGGTGTGTTTTTGTCTATTCCTAATATCCACTTTGCTCTTTCTTTCCCAACATAAACTCCATATACTGATAGTTGAAACTCAAATGTCTTACCATTATACCCAACTGTGAAGTCTGGGTCAATATCATATCTTGGCACATAGCCGTGATTCTTCATCACTGATGTGACCATAAATACATATTGGTCTTTAAGTCTTACGATATGTGAATCATCGTATATTTCGCCTTCGAGACCAAACCGTTTAATAGGTTTGTGGCTGTACATACGATAATTATATCCTTAGATTATGATTTATCCTCAAAATCTTTGTATAAGAATCTACCAGAATCAAAGTCAACATCGATCATAAAGTCTCCAGAAAACCCATGCCTATTCTTTCTAAAAGCACATTCAAGAATTGTAGTTCCTTGTGCACGACCTAGTGCTAATACCCAATCAGCATCATAGGCTAATTGCTTAGACCATGCAACCTGACCAAGTGTTGGAACACTATTCATATCAGTTGCATCGTCTGGTGTTGCAGATGCAATGGCTACGATAGGAACTTGCTCACTAATTGCCAATACTTTTAATTCTCTAGAAATATTTTTAATTTTTACAACTTCATTATCTGTTGGAATGTTTGATTGCATTAATTGAATATAGTCTACAAATACTACATCTGGAGAATATTGATCTATCTTTCCTCTTAATACAGAAGTGGATAATTCTCCTACCCCATCGTTTGACACAATATAGAATGGTGGCATCTTAGATAGATGTTGATCACCCCAAAGCCTAAATGATTCTGTATCTACTTCTCCAGAAGATAGTTTTCTATGTGAGAACATTCCCTGTCCCATAATTGTGTAGACACGATTTCTAACTTCTGTCTCTGTCATTTCAAGAGATATAACTAGTGGCTTTCTTCCGTTCTTCCATGCTTGGACAGCCATAAAAAGTGCAAGCCAAGATTTACCAATAGCAGGATAGGCAAGAAGAATGCCAAACTGACCAGGAGTAATACCCGCTGGAAGATAATTGTCGAAACCTGCAAGACCTGTTTTAATGCCGTGATTACCTTTTTCATTTAACTCCTTAATGTATTCAAAATGTGTAATTGCGTCTTCAATATCTACTGCATCAACATCTCTGATATCTGCAGTAATCTTTTTTAATTCTGATGTTTTTGATATTAATGTATTTAGTGCTTCGTTTGGTTGGTGATTCTGTAATTGACTAGCAGATGACATAAGAACATTACTTAATGTAGACTCTAGAAATGCAGTTCTTAATTCCTCTAAATGATACTTTGTGTTGCCAATTTCTCCAACTGGAACAAAGTCTCTAAACTTTTCTAGAACTAGGTTTATTGTAGGTGTTGTTGAGTTTTGTTCACTGTAGTCTCTAATGAAGTGCCACACGTCTTTGTGGGTTCTGAACAATTGATCTGGGTTGGCCTGTAGCAAAACATATATTTGCTTATCTTTCAATACTGCTGAAAGAACCTTGGCCTCTAGTTCAGCAGACATTATTGCAACCACTCTTTCGCTTGTTTTCTCAACAGTTCTCTTACTCTGTCGTCTTCTTCTTTATCTTTTTTAGCCTTGTGTATTTTTTCTGCATTGTAAGCAAACCACTTCCACGTAGGACTTGCTGACACAGCAAAGTAATATTCTATCAGATCATAACAGCCTTGTAAAGTATAAGACTGTATCAAGGCATCTGCTGTCCATTGCTCAGCGTAGATATTCATAGAATCATCTAGGCCTTTTTCTTTAAGACGTTTCTTGAACCTAGTAAGCAATGCAAATTTCTGTTGCTTATTGGTCACTATTCTAGTTCTTTCTTTGCCTCATCTACTTTTGAGATAACTTGTTCTTCAACAAATTTGTATATTCTTTCAACTGCAGATTCTTTTGTTTCTTCACTTCTAACAAAATCAGTGCAACCAATGTCTACTCTTAAACTTTGAAAATTTCCAAGATTTAATGTGTAGCCTAGCGTTACTGATATTTTAGTATCTTCTGACATATTCACCACGTTTCTTCTTGCCACACAGGGATGAACCGCCCATCCTCTGTTTTCGTATATAACATAATACCATCTCCCAATAAAGAACGCAAGTCCTTCTCTGAAAGAATATCTTTTGCAGGTGTTATTCTGCCATCTTTTCTAGGTTTGCCAATATGTATATTAGCCATAGCCTCTCTAATTTTATAAAGATCATCTTCTGAGTAATAAGACATAATCTGCCATTTTCTTTCCCCACCCAATGAGGCAC